>Ga0183101_1000714_pt4 | contig 16537 bp, 19 predicted proteins | sample Biomet3_FD_127790 | JGI IMG/M metagenome (GOLD analysis project Ga0183101, IMG submission 127790) | Microbial communities from bioreactor (seeded with sewage sludge) at LBNL, California, USA - Biofuel metagenome 3 | ecosystem: Engineered > Bioreactor > Anaerobic > Unclassified ... | reverse complement strand
GAGTATAACGGTAACTATAGCGACTTTTTGATTTCAAAAGAAATTGAGAAGATTAAATCTGTTGAGTCAAATGATAAAAGTGGCAATGAATTTGCAGCAGATAAAGGAAAAGGCGTTAAGGAAAAAACTAAAGATAATAAACCTAAGTTTACTTTTAAAGAGCAAAAAGAATATGAAACTATAGATGAAGATATTGCTAAACTCGAAGAAAAAATCAATTCTTTAGAAAAGGAAATGGCAAAGAATGCTTCAAACTATGGGAAACTAAATGAATTGATGCATGAAAAAGAAGAAGTGCAAAGTGAACTGGATAATAAATACGAACGATGGGAATATCTAAATGAAATCGCTGAAGCAATTGAAGAATTCAAAAATAATAATTAAATATAATTTTAAAAGGAGGATATGGGATTATTTTTAAATTACTAATTTAAATAATCTCACCTAATGAAATGGAAATACATATATATTTAAAAGGAAAAAATGAACCTACTATATTTAATGCTGAAAGAATTGATATATTAGATATAAATATTGAAGGCCGTGACTATAAGCAAATAAGATATTTTAGAAAAGGGGTTTCTAAATCCCAATATATCAGTGTAGATTTAATTAAAAGAATTAAAGAAGTTAAAAATAAAAATGCAGGTGATAAACATTGATAAAACAAATTTTACTAGAGGGTTTTAATAAGAATATAACAAATTCATCTCTTACAAAAGGTCAACGTGTTCTGAAAAATGATTTGTTAAGAGAAATAAATGTTAAAGTAGATAAAGATTATATAAAAATAAACTCAAATGTAGTTTCAGAAAGCCTTCTAAGTGAATATTCGTGTAAGCTTGAAATTGATAATATGACTAAAGAAATTATAGGAACCCATTGTAGTTGTCTAGACTTTGAGAAAAACGAATTTTCTCGTGATAATTACTGTTGTAAACATATAATAGCTACTTTTTATACGTTCTTAAGAAATATTGATGAAGATGAAGAGTTAAGAACTAAGTTAAATAATAGTTTATCTGTTAAAAATAATAAAGCCAGAATTAAGGAGAATTCTAATGATGATTTATTATCTTTACTTGTTGAGGATACGGATAAGGAAAAGCTAAAATTCGAAGTTATTATTAATAAAAATAATTGGTCTTCTAAACTTCAAATTGAGTTTAAAATAGGGTTAAGAAAAAGCAATAAGATGTATATAGTTAAAGATATTAATCAATTTTTGACATGCGTTTATAATAAAGTACCAATTAAGTACGGAAAAGAATTTATTTTTGATATAAAAACTCAAAGTCTTTCGTATGAAGATAGAAGATTAATAAAATTCATGAATAATATAAAAAACTTAGCAGATCATGATAGAAATTTTAGACGTTATCAGGATAAGTTAATAGAAGGAAAGACTCTTACAATTCCTGATATGATGTTTAAAGAATTTTTATACATTATAAAAAAGAATAGAGTTTTTTTAGGCGATGGATTCTTTTATAGAATATTAGAATCTGAAATAATAGAAGGGGATATGCCTATTCCATTTGCTTTATTGAGTAAGAATAGCAATATAATTTTAGAAGCTCCGAATGGAATACCAGAATCATTAACTCAAGATGAAGATGTATTCTTATTTGGTACTTCCATATACATTCCATCAATAGAACAATGTGAGAGATTATCGCCATATTTAAAAATATTTAATGCTACTAACAAAGTTAGTTTCAATAAGATCAATGAAAGTAGAATTTTAAAAGAATTAATACCTTCGATTCAAAAAGTAACAAATGATTTAGTTTTATCTAAGGATATTAGAGAAAAAGTCGTAATCGCGCCTGTAATCTTCAGGTTTTATTTTGATAAAGATAAGGATATTTCGTTGTTGTTTAAGGTATCATATGAAGGACATGAATTTAATTTTTTTGAAGAATACAAAGATAAAATTATTTACAGAGATACTAATAAAGAATATGAAGTTTTAGGAGTATTAAAAAGTCTTGGATTTGAAGAAGTCAATGGAAGATTATTCTTTTTAAGAGATGATGATGAGGCTTTTAAATTCTTTAAATATGAAATAGAAAAGCTCCAAAGATATGGTGAAGTATTTTATTCTGAGAGATTTAAGGGAATAAAAGATATTAAGAAATCAGATTTTGTTGGAGAAGTTAGAAAAGGTAAATTCAACTATTTTGAGTTTGGATTTAAAATTTCTGATATATCTCCAGAAGAAACTGCAAAAATACTTAGAAGCTTTAGAGATAACTTGAAATATTACAAGCTTGAGAATGGAGAATTCTTAGACCTAGAAGATGAAGCATTGAAAGAATCATTGACCCTTATAGATAATTTACTTTTAGAAGAAAAATTAAATGAGAATCTCATTAATGTTCCAATTAACAAGGGAGCTTATCTTGAAGATTATTTAGAAGACAAAGAGTTAAGGTATATAAATAGTTGTGATGAAATTAAGGATCTTAAAGAAAGATTAAGTAACATTAAAGATAAAGCCTTTCAGCCTCCATATGGACTTCAAGCTAAACTTAGAAAGTATCAAAAAGAAGGCTATAATTGGCTTAGAACTTTAGATTACTTAGGGTTTGGTGGAATTCTTGGTGATGAAATGGGACTTGGAAAGACACTGCAAACAATAACATTATTGCTTTCAAAGCCAGATTCAAAAACTCTTATTATTGCACCTACTTCTTTAATCTATAATTGGAAAAATGAATTTAATAAATTTGCTCCATCAATGAAAATTGCTATTTGCAATGGGGTAAAAGAAGAAAGAGAAGAATTGATTAATAACTATAAAGAATATGATGTAATCTTAACTACCTATAATTTATTGAGACGTGACATAGAATTATATAATATGAATTTTGATTACTGTATCTTAGATGAGGCTCAAAACATAAAGAATCAATCTTCTTTAAGTTCTAAGTCAGTCAAGGAAATAAAAGCAAGAATAAGATTTGCGTTGACTGGAACACCAATAGAAAATTCATTAATGGAATTATGGTCAATATTTGATTTTATAATGCCAGGGTATTTATATAACGAGAAGAAATTTGTAACTAGATATCATAGAAGGCTTGAAGAAGGACCAGAAATTCTTGAAGAGTTAAATAGGCTTGTAAAACCATTTATTCTTAGAAGGTATAAGAAAAATGTAATTAAAGAATTGCCAGATAAAATAGAAAAAAGACTTCTTGTTCCTTTAAGTGATGAGCAAAAAGTTGTATATGAAACCTATGCTAACTATACTAAAGATTTAATTCAAAAGAAAGTCGAAGATTTTGAGTTTAGTAAGAGCAAAATAGAAATTTTGGCTTATATAACTAAGCTTCGTCAGATATGTTTAGATCCGTCTGTAACTATGGATAATTACTTGGGAAGTAGTGGAAAAATTGATGCATTAATTGAATTATTGGAACAAAGTATAGATGAGGGACATAAAATATTAGTATTCTCTCAATTTACTTCTGTATTAAAGAATATAAGCAAAATACTTAAAGAAAAAAAATTCTTATTTTCATATTTAGATGGATCAGTTTCATCAATCAATAGAATGAAGATGGTTGACGAATTTAATAATGGTGAAAATACCGTATTTCTGGTATCCTTAAAGGCTGGTGGTACAGGTCTGAATTTAACAAGCGCAGATATAGTAATACATTTTGATCCATGGTGGAATCCTGCAGTTGAAGATCAAGCAACTGATAGAGCACATAGAATTGGTCAAAAAAATGTAGTAGAAGTGATTAAGTTAATTGCCCAAGGAACTATAGAAGAAAAAATAGTGGAATTACAGGATTCCAAAAGAGAGCTAATAAATAAGATTTTAGGTGATGATTTATCCGTAGGAGAATTCATACATTCGTTAAATGAAAATGAAATTTTAGAATTATTTAATTATAATTAACAATAAGATACCAGCAATTATGAAGGTGGTTATATGGAGAATACAATAAATGAACTGACAAACTACTTGAGGGAAGTTAATACTGCATCTATAATTTTAAGGCTTACTCTTGCTACAATTTGTGCAGGGATTATTGGGCTTGAAAGAGGAAGAAAAAAAAGGCCGGCTGGTCTTAGAACTCATATATTAGTTTGTATTGGTGCAACTTTAATTATGATAACAGGACAATACATGAGAGATATATTACACATTCAAGATGATGTAAGCAGAATGGGTGCTCAAGTTATAAGTGGTATTGGATTTCTAGGAGCAGGTACTATTATCGTAGTTGGGCGTAATGAAGTTAAAGGCCTTACAACTGCAGCTGGTCTTTGGGCCTGCGCATGTATGGGACTTGCCATTGGAATTGGTTTTTATGAAGGCGCTATTATTTCATGCTTTTTCTTATTAGGTGTATTAACAGTACTTCATAAAGCAGATTTACATTATAGGGCTAAGTCTAACGAATTGGATGTATATGCTGAACTCAAGCATATAGCAGGCGTTACGAACTTTATGAATGCAATAAAACTTGATGGAACAAAAATTTCTAATCTAGAACTTAAGAAAGCGAAAGAGCTTAACAATCATATAATTGGGCTTAGAATGACTTTAACATTACCTGAAAAAATTAATCATTCAGAGTACATTTTAAAGCTTCATAGCCTTGAAAATGTAATTACAATAGAGGAAATTGTGTAAAATTTCATGGAAAAAAATACAAGAGGAAATTTCGGTTTTTTTGAATTTTCCCTTGTATTTTCCCTTGTTATGGGCAAAAAAATAATAAGTACATAATTCAATATATATTTTTGATTAGATACGAATATATAATTGGTAATAAATTAAGAATATACTGATATATTAAGAGTAAATCTAAAATTATATTTTGATTTGTTATTTTTTAAATAAGCATTATATTTGTTTAATAGTTCTACTTAATATATTAGTTGCTTCTCTATCCATTTTTTCTGTTACGTGTGAATAAATATCAGAGGTTGTTGACATTGAAGCATGACCTAGTCTTTTTTGTATAGTTTTCATTGCAACACCATTTTCTAAAAGTAGAGTAGCAGAAGTATGTCTAAGATCGTGCCATCGTATATTTTTATCTATTTTATTTCTTTTTAGTAAGTATTTTAATCTATCTCTAACATCATTTGGTACCATAAATTTACCATTTCGTTGAATGCAAATAAGATCATATTCAATACCATCAAAACTGTTAAGATGATATTCAGAGCCAAATGTTAATTTGTTTTCTAGTTGTTTAATTCTCAATTTCTTTAGTTGATTAATTAAATCATCTGAAAGTAGGAGAGCTCTATAAGATGTTTCAGTTTTCAATCTTCCTATTTTCCATCCGTGTTCACCTTTTATTAATGCTTTATCAAAAGTAATTGTTTTATTATCAAAGTCAATATTACGCCATTCTGTTCCACACATTTCTCCACGCCTGCAGCCTGTTTCAACTGCTAAGTCTAATAATACTCGAAAAGATAAACCTAAATAAGTAGTTGCATTTAGGCTGTTATATATTAAGTTGAATTCCTCTGCTGTTAAATAATTTCCCTTAAAGTTATTTTTTTTAGGCATTTCGACAAATCGACAGGGATTATCATTTAGTAATTGTAGTTTTACAGCTTTGTTTAATGCGGTTTTTAAGTTCCTGAAATTTAGCTGAATAGTACTTCCATTATTATTTTTAATTTTTCTCAATTCCCTCAGGTATTTCTCTACATGAACAACCTTAAGATCACTAAGTTTAACATTACCAATGCACGGAATTACATGTTTTAACATAGTATCTCTATATATTATGTAAGTTCTTTCAGAGCGCTCTTCTTTAACATAATCTTCTAGCCACATATTTAAATAAGCTTTTAAAGACATATTTGAGCTTATATATCCATTATTTTGTTTATATATTATTTCATTTAATTTTTTTTCGGCTTCGTCATAGGATGGACCAACCACTTTTTCAACTTGCTTTTTTAGTCCATCGATATCATCGTAATACCTAATATAATAGTTTTTTCCTTTTTTACGAATGCTTCCTTGCATGTTTTGACACCTCCATGTTAGTTAGTATTTCACAATCTATAGTATTTTTATCCAATAAATTTTTATCTTTATTTGATAAGCAATTCTCATTTTTATTAATATCTCTCATATAAACGATTTCATCATTGAGTCTTATCTTCAAAATATATTTCCACAACATTAAAATCTCCCCCTAACATAAAGCGAACCCTTGTTCTAAGGAAAATTATAACATTATGTAAAATTAATTTCAATATTTTGGAATATTTTTTTGATTTTTTAGGAGAATGCATAAATATTTAACACATTAAACTCAAAAATAGTATAAAAAATAAAAAACTATAGATAGTTTCTACAGTTTTTCTTTGTACTTTATTTCTTTTTAGAGTTTTCAATTAGTTTGTTCACATCTAAACCCACGGCATCTAACTGCTTAATTATGTTTTGAACCTCTTCAGCAGTTAGTTCATGAGGAAATCCTTTATCGATTTCAATTTCTATAGTTTGATTATGCAATGTCCCAGAGTATACTTTTGAAAGTTTATCATCAGTTCGGCCTAGAAGATAATCAGTGCTGCAGTCAAAATAGTCAGCAATTTTAATTAATACATCATCCTTAGGAAATCTATTTCCTTTTTCCCAATTGGTTACTGTTGCAGGTTCCACGTTCATAATTTTAGCAAAATCTTTACCTAATAACCCTTTTTCTTCACGAAGTTCTTTAAGTCTAATAGGAAATTTACTCATATTATCACCCCCCTATACACTATATGCAATTCACTAACCTATATTATAAACTATTTGCTAATTAATAAACATCGAATTAACTAAAAGAAAAAATAAAATTTATTAAATTAAGTAAAATATGTTGAAATTATCTAAATGCTAATTTATAATAAAGCTAAATTAGCATTTAGATAATATACGTATTCTGATTATCATTTTGAAAATTAAAATAATAATTAGTTTATAGTGAATAATTAAAAAAGGAGAATGAGAGATGTATAGCAAATTAAAAGGCCTTATGGTAGAAAAAAGAATTACTCAACAGGAATTAGCTGAAAAACTTAAAATAACTGGAAGTGCTTTAAACTACAAAATAAATGGTAAATCTGATTTTAGTGTAACAGAGGCTAAATTTATTTCGAAATTTTTTGGGAAAACAATAGAAGAACTATTTATTATTGATGAATTTAACAATATGAAAACTGATAAAAACGCTTAATATTAAGTAGAAAATTATAGATATGATCTTTTTATTAAGCTGGAGTGAAATAGCACTTGTAATGTGAAGTGAATTTGTGAGGGATGAATTATTGAGATGAGAATAGGGGGATAATGATGGAGCCAGTTTTATATACTGTATCTGAAGCAGCAGAGTTATTAAAAGTTAATAGAAATTCTGTGTATGATCTATTAAAGAAGAATGTAATAAGAGGCCTAAAGCTTGGAAGTCTAAAGATAACCAGAACAGAATTAATGAAGTTTTTAGAAGAAAACAATGGGAAAGATTTATCTAACTTAGAGGATATTAAAGAATTGACTTTTGATAGATAATAATAGCTATTTAAGTATGTAGAACAAATTTGTTGTTATGTATATAGGTGATGATTTTAGAAAGAAGGAATTTAAATTGATTAGAAAATTTGAAGGACTAACAGCTAATGATTTAATAGAAATATTAAATCATTATCCTAGTGATACAAAAGTATGCACACAAATGTTAGGAGAAGGCTTTCCAGTTAAACAAGTTGAAGAGTGCGTCTATTATGATTGGAAAAATGGTAAAAAGGTTCAGGAGCATAAGGGAATTTTAATCAAGTGAAACTTAATTAGATGGTGGTAAGGATACTCATCTGAATCTTGGATGATCTTATACCTACAAGGGGCACAATGTCTATGGTAGTGCCGCTGTTAATCTTCCACTTTAGAAAGTAGGGGACTACAGCGGTTAGGCATTAGATAAAGTCATAGGAGCTTATAAATGAGGGAGAAGAGTGAATTTTAAAATCTTAAAATGTTATGTATATGTTTGTAATTCAATTGGAATAGATCCATCCTGGGATGGACTTGAAAGATTTAGAAAATTTTATTTATGGGAGCGTGAAAAATAATGGCAGATATTAAATGGATTAAATTAGCTACTTGTATGCCTGATGATGAAAAAATGAAATTAATAGATGCAATGAAAGAAAGGGATACAATCCATTATGTGTGGATAAGAATACTTTTACTAGGTGGAAAGCTTAATGCTAATGGTGAAATATTTTTATCAGAGGGAAAGCCACTTACTAGCAAAATGCTAGCCATATTATTTTCACGACCAATAGATGCCATTAAACTTGCATTAAGAGTCCTATCTAAATTTGGAATGATTGAAATAGCTCCTGATAAAGTAATCAGAATTGTAAACTGGGACAAGTATCAAAATGTAGAAGGAATGGAAAAAGTTCGTGAGCAAAATAGAAAAAGAGCTGAGACTCATAGAGAAAAGAAAAAATGGGAGAAGAAGGCTGGTAAAAGTGATGCTCAAGAAAGTTATGAAAGCGGAGCTTTAGAAGAAAGCATAACTTTGGATGAAAATGAGGAACTAGAAGAAACTAATGATTTAGAACAAAAGAAAAATTCATCAGAGGAGAATTATGCTCCAGAAGAAAATACACCATTAGCGAATTTAGAAACTAGTGAAGAAGCTTCTACAAATACTGATATTAATAATAAAACTAATATTGCCACTAACGAAGCAGCTAGTTATATCAATGCAGAAAGTGCTAATAATAATGAACATATAAGTAATAACATTGTAGAAACTGATAATAATAATTGTACTGTTACTAAAAATACTAGTAACGTTACGCAAAATAAAAGTAACGTTACAGTAACGCAACAGAATAAGAAAGAGATAGAGAATAAGAAAAAAGAGATAGATAAAGATAAAAATATAGAGAGTAAAAGGAATACTTGTGATTTAAATAATAAAAGTTCAACTTGTGATGAAGATGTAAGTCAGTCAAGTCTCTTTGAGCAACATAATAATACTAAAAGTGAATCTGTAGCAGAGGATGATATAAATCTTAAAGCAATTGAGCTTATGCAGTATCATGAAAAAATAACAGGAAAACCAGGTAGTTGTGAGTATGTTGCGCTTAGACCAGCTATTGATCTTTACGGAGAAAAGTGGGTTAAGAAGGCTATGGATGTTGGGTTTCAAAAAAATTGTCCAGACATAAATTATGCAATTGGAGTATTAAAAAACTGGAAGAGAGATGGATGTCCAGAAGATAATTTGGAGGTGAAGAAAAATGGCTTTAGAGGCACTAGAAAGAGTAACACAGCAGATAAAAATGAATTTGCAGGATTCAAGCCAAAGGAACCACGAAAGCTTACAGAAGCTGAACGAAAAAGGATTGAAGCAAACCTCATATAGGTGTGACAAATGCTCAGATACAGGATGGATACTTATTAAGCAGGAGCATATGCAACCTCTTGCTGTAGCTTGTGAATGTAGAAAAATAGAAAAGCTAAAAAGTGAGTGGAAATATTCGGGAATCAATGTTGAACAAAGTAAACTTACTTTTTCTAGCTTTGAAGTTTGGAATCAAGCATCAAGTAGAATTAAGGATACTGCTGCAGCTTATTGTACTGATTTTGATGAAATTAGAAACAATAGGCGTAATAGCATTTTATTATGCGGTCAGGTTGGCAGCGGTAAAACACATTGTAGTATTGCTGTTGCATTAAACTTTTTAAAACAAAGGATTAAAGTAGTGTACATGCCATATCGTGATGTAATCACAAAGATAAAACAAAACATGATTGATGAAGAATATTATACTAGGACAATTTCAAAGTATCAATTATGCGAGGTCCTTTTGATTGATGACCTCTTTAAAGGAAAGGTCAATGAAACCGACGTGAATATTATGTTTGAAATCATTAATTATAGGTACCTTAATTTTCTGCCTATAATAGTCAGCAGCGAATTTTCTATTGATAGACTATTAGCTTTTGATGAGGGGGTTTCTTCAAGAATATATGAAATGTCAAAAGATTATGTGGTAGAAATTGAGAAGGATATTAGGAATAATTATAGGCTTAAGTAAGAGCGCAAAAAGTGAGAGTCCAAATTTTATATTTGGTTACTCGAACTTTCTCTGTGAGCTTTCATATTTGGCTGCTCGCACTTACTCCTATGAATGTGAGTAGGAGTTTCCTTAATTTTGCCTAATCTGTTATGAAAATGTGATTTTAGAAGAAAAGGTTTGCTGTATGTTAAATGTAATTTTGATTATTTTATTAATGAGTTTAGTGAAGATTATAAAAAAGAAGCTAATAAGCCAAATCTAAAGATTATAAAATAAGTTAATATGGAATGAATATTTTATATTATTGAAGTATTAAAAAGATAAAATTTTTAGGAAAGGGGATAAGCAAAATGAGAGGTTTACTAATTTTCAAAAATGAAAGATTTGGAGAAATAAGATGGGTGAAGCTTAATAATAAGGATTATGCAGTTGGAATTGATATAGCAAAAGCTTTAGGGTATAAAAATCCAAGAGATGCACTTTTAAGACATTGTAGGGGTGTCGTGAAACACGACATAGGGGTAGTTACTGGAAAGAGAAAAGATGGAACAGATGCTATCCAAAATGTAGAAATGAGTTTAATACCGGAAGGGGATGTATACCGCCTAACTGCAAAATCCGAATTGCCAGGTGCAGAAAAATTTGAAGCATGGATTTTTGATGAAATACTACCTTGTATACGAAAAACAGGAATGTATGCTACAGATGAATTATTAGATAATCCAGATTTATTAATTGCTGCAGCTACAAAGTTAAAAGAAGAAAGAGAAGGAAGATTAGAAGCTGAAAAGAGAGTAAAATTATTAGAACCAAAAGGACAATTTTATGATGATGTTGCAGGCTCTAAAGATGCAATTGAAATGGGACATGTTGCAAAAGTTCTTGGCATTAAAAGAATGGGAAGAAATAGACTATTTTCATTATTAAGAGATAAAAAGGTCTTAGATAAGAATAATATTCCTTATCAGCAGTTTGTAGATTCTGGTTATTTTCGCATATTGGAACAAAAGTATACTGTACCTAGTGGAGAAACTAAAATTAATATAAAGACCATGGTATTTCAAAAGGGGATAGATTTCATAGGAAGAAAGATTAGAGAGGAATAAATTAGGTGTGTAGTAAATTTGATTTTAGATGTATATTTTTTTACCTATGAATGAAATAAATGCACACCTCTATGAAGTTTGAATTGAGGGTGTGCTTTTTTTGCTTTGGGTGTGCAGTATTTAGTAGAAATAAATTTGAGATTAAAACTGGGAATGTAAGTATAGAACAATATAAGCAAATAGTTGATGAAATAATAAAAGTTATAAAGGCTCAGGAATTTTTGCTCACAGAATTTGATGATAAACTATTTAATGCGTTGATTTATTAAATGTTTCAAATTTGTATTTGAGGTTAGAAATGCATATGGAAATGTAGGGGGTTAAGGGGACAATGATATGTTGATGATTAAGTTTATTTTCTAAAAACTATGTATCATTTTTTGGGAAATACAATGTAGGTAAAAAATTATATTATTATATAGAGTATTGTAATTTAATGTATTATAATAGAAAATAAATATAAAATTAGAAAACTTATCCTCACCACGAGGAGTTAACTTTGACTGCTTAAATATTGGAGTATAGTATACAATATGATGTACAGATAGGTTTGATTTATAACTGTATGTTGTATATCGTAGAAGTTATTTGAATTTTTTATGGATAATCATAGTATATTTAAAATTGAATTAATCGAATAATTGGGGGGGACACATGGAAAGAAAAAATGAGCTATTGTTAATAGGTATAGGGGAATTAGGCCTTTTGAGGTTAGATAGAATAATAGAGTTAGATTATAATTATTGTAATTATGCTGCAGTAGATTACTTAGAAGAGAATCTTATAAAATCGTTATCTAAAGAAAAAATACTAATAAAAACAGGTGAAGTTAATAGTTTGAATAGCGAAACTCAAAAGAAAATAGAAAAATTATTAATAAGAAATAGAGAAATAATAATTATATTTGACTTAGGTGATGAAATAAGCAATCAATTAGCGTGTGAAATATTAGAGATTTCAAGAAAAACAGCTAATATTACAACTGGAATTGTATCATATCCATTTAAATATACTAATAAGGAAAATTTAGATGTTGCAAAGAAATATGAGTCTATAATTATTGATAAGGTTGATATTCCTATTTTACTCTATGGAGATAGTTTTATAAAACGTAAACATATAAATAAAGAATCTGATATTAAAGATATTAATGATCAGGTAGTAAAAAAATTTATAAAAGCTTATAGTTTTTTTAGAGAAAGTACTATGAAAAAAAGAGAGAAAACATTGGTTGATATTTCTTGGATTGTTGAATCTGATATAAGAAGAAAGGTAGCTATAAAAATCTTAACTAATTATACTTACTATGAACAATACATTCCTAAAGATTTAACAGAATCATTTATTGAGTTTATTTCATCATATTTATTGGGAGAAACTGAGGATTTTTATTTTAACTCTGAAATTTTTGTTTATCTATTAGATGGCTATTCGTTTTATCATGAACGATTTGAAGGTTCTCTTAGCGATATACGTAAGTTTCTATATGAGCTTTCTAATGAATTTCTAGAATGTTTAGATAAATGATTATGAACAAGACAAACTGTTGTCCTAAAGTCCTCTATTGAATATGATAGAATAAAAATACAATAAAAGTAGGGGAGGTTAAGTTATGGATGACAAAATAGTGAAAGAAAAAAGAACGGGTTTTAAAGTAATTCGTCAACTAGCTATATTTCATATTTTTTCATATAGTAAAGTTGTAGAAATTGGAGAGCTTTCAAGTTTAATAAATATAATTAATAAAACTAGTGAGAAAACAATACTTAGAGATATAAAGGATTTGCAAAATGCTGGACTTATAAATATTAGCTTTTCTAAAAAAGAAAATGGTTATATACATAATGATGTTAATACTCAATGTCCTTTTCCGCCTCTAGTTTCTTTAAATAGCAAAGCGAAAAATAGGAGCTATGAAAAATTAATTCGATTAACAACTATTATGTTAGAATTAGAAAATTATACTGAAGTGCAACAATATTTTAATAAATCTGAAGATAAGGAAACTTGTATAAGTTGGTATAAAAAGAGATTTCCTAATTTAAGTACCAGAACAATGTGGAGAGATTTTAAGGAATTAAAAAGGATTGGATATAATGTAGAATATGATTCTTTTGAAGGATGCTATGCTGTCGAAATTCCATATGGATTAGAAGGACTTCAAGCTGATCTTGAATGTATATACAGAGAAAAAATATTGAGAATTTAAATTATCAACAAATATAATATAGAAAATATTGAAATAAGGGAAGCGAGATAATTATGATAGAATTAAAGGGATTATTAGAAGAACTTAGAAAAAGGTGCAATAATAAATCTATTAAATTTCCAAGTGGTATTAAATTCGAGTATTATGAAGAGGAAAAAATACTTAAGTTGCAAATGAAAGAGGGCATTGTGAAAAACTTACAAGAAGATGATGCAGCATTTGAAGCGTGGGCATTAGTTTGTAAAGCTAATTTACCAGATTTTATTGACTGTGTAATCTTAGATTGGGATAAAAGTTATGAGCCCATAGAAAAAAATAAGTGTAAATGGAGACATTTTAATAGATTTATTTTCCGATTATATCATTTTAAAAAACAATATGGGGATTGGTTTAGGATAGCAAATTTAGAAGATCAAAACCGATGGGAAGATTTAATAAAAACTCAAGGATGGACTAAATTAATACTAAATAAATCTTCTGATAATAGACCTAATCAGATTAGTAAAGAATTAGATTTGAAATTGGAAAAACATCTCGAAGAATATTTTAAAGGAAATGGAAGTAATAAACTAATATCAAAAATAAAAGAATATGATATAGAAATTAAAGAAATTAAAAATCAACTTCCTGTAGGATTATTCCATGATAAAGTGGAACGAAAAAATTATATCTTTACAGGAGGTAAAAGTGCTATTGATTTGTATAGTGAAGGTGTGGAATATAAAAGCTTTAATATTTTTGAGCTAAAAGCTGAAAGCAATGTTAAAGTCGGGATAATATCTGAAACCTTTTTTTATGCTTCCATAATTAAGGATGCAATTGATGGAATTATTGAGTGGGAATATTCTGATAAAATAAAAGGAGTTGATGTGAATGCATTTTTCCTTGTGAGTAAGATTCACCCACTTATAACAGAAGGTGTTATTAAACTTTTAAATGCATCTAGTAATGGAATTACTTATAGAAAAATTATTTATCCTATAAAATAATAATCGATACATAAATTGAAATTAAAAATATAGCCAATTAAATAAAAATTCATGGGACTAAATGCATAGTGTCCTGTGAATTTTTTTGATTCTTACTTAGTGACATACTATTGTGCTTTTGTGGATAAAGTGGAATGTTAAAATAGAAAATGAAGAAGGAATTACAACGAATCGTTTTAAGCAATAAGACGATAATTTTGATCTTTGAAAAATTAATAAGTCTAGAAACTATTTTAATAGAATTAAAAATACATATGGATTTATTTTATTATGATTTAATTTTCGAAAATAACCAAAGTCTGCAAAAGTAATTAAAATGAATATGAGGGAGTTGAATTTTATGAAAAAATCAGAAAACTACTCTAAGAAACAATATCACTTTGTTAGGCGTTATTTAGAGCTGAATTTTAAAGATAAGAGTTTTAGCGTTCTCAAGGATAAATTATATGAAATTGAGGGAGAAAATATTGATGACGCATTAGAGAAACTGGTTGAACAATTAAATCACAAAGAAGGTACAGATGGATTGATACCAAATGATGGATACCCTAAACATATTATTACCAAAGAAGATAGACATATGTATGCAAGCCGTTACTTTTTAGCAATGTTTTGTTTTCAAGAAGAAGCAAATGATAATAAAAACATTTTAGAAGTTACAAAGTTTATTGATATTTTAAAAGAATTTGAAGGATTTACTGAAGATCATCTGTATAAAGGTTTTTATGCGAATGAAGACTTTTCTTCTCCTAGATTACTTGTTGTTCATCGTATTAATTGTCATAATAACGTTTTGGATTATTTGTTTTATCCAGAAAAAGGTAAGTATAAAGGAGAATTAGAAAAGTATCTTTACTTTGAAAATCAGATTTATTGTGGAAATGAAGAAGATATTTCAAAGTTGCATTTTGAAGTTGGACAAACGGGGGATTTTAAGTATTAAATTAAAGACTTGGAGGTATTTTTAATGAAGAAAAAGGTTGTTTTTTATCAATACTTATATTAGCTATATTAGGAGCGGCTTTAGATAGTATTAATTTAAGAAAAGAAAATAATGATTCATATGTGCAAACATAAAGTTAATAATCCTTCATTTAAAGGTTATGATTAAGCATTAAATAAATAGTAAAGGGGAAAATGCTATGAATATTATAATTCACAGAGGGACACATCAAATTGGTGGAAGTTGCATAGAGTTATCTACTGAAAGAACCAGAATAATACTTGATATTGGGCAGGAACTGCCTAATATCGATGAAGATAAACCTAACAAAGTATCTGCATTACCAAGGGTTAAGGGGTTATACAAAGATGATGTTAGGTTAATAGATGCAGTTTTAATATCTCATGGACATGGAGATCATGTAGGTTTGATTGAAGCTGTTAACTCAGAAATACCAGTATTTATAGGAGAAAAAGCTTTAAAAATACTTAATGTAACATCACAATTTACAGGAGGTAAGTGCATATTAAATCCAGTGAATTATTTCATAAGTGGCAAGGAAATTATAATTGGAGATTTTTCTATAATACCTTACTTGGTAGATCATTCTGGTTTTGATGCCTATGCTTTTGTAATAAAAGCTGACAATAAGTGTATTGTTTATACTGGAGATTTGAGAGATCATGGAAGAAAGAAGAAGGCTACGGATTACTTCATATATAATATACCAGCTGTAGTTGATGCTCTTCTCATTGAAGGAACTATGATGAGTAGACTTAATGAACCTGTAGAAACTGAAGAAAATATAGAACAAAAAGCCTATAATTTTATGAAATCTAAAGCAAATCCAATGTTTGTAATGCAATCTTCAACCAACATTGATAGATTAGTTGGAATGTACAAAGCAGCAAAACGTAGTGGACGTATTTTTGTAATGGATATTTTTACAGCACATATTGTAGCACAATTAGATAGAAGTATTCCAAAACCAAGTGAATTTAAAGATGTTAGAGTGTTTTATCCTTATTACCTTACTAAAAGGATGTTTAAAGAACCAGAAGGAGAACGGTTAATGAAAAAATTTAATAGATAGGGGCTGCTCCAAATTGGCTTAAGTGTTTGGAATAGTATTATGTATGATATTTTATGGAATACTAAGTGCATAGATATTTTAAATATAGGGTAAAAACCCTTGCACTTAGGAGTG
>Ga0183101_1000751_pt3 | contig 16540 bp, 13 predicted proteins | sample Biomet3_FD_127790 | JGI IMG/M metagenome (GOLD analysis project Ga0183101, IMG submission 127790) | Microbial communities from bioreactor (seeded with sewage sludge) at LBNL, California, USA - Biofuel metagenome 3 | ecosystem: Engineered > Bioreactor > Anaerobic > Unclassified ... | reverse complement strand
AATTCTTCCTCACCATAAGCCCGGAACGTATCAATGCCACCAAGAGAGTTTGTAAAAAGAACCCATTGCTCATTTTCCGATTTCGCATTATCCGCTACATATCGCTGCACGTAAGATAGTACATTCCCTGATGCATCCTCATACCATACATCATAAAATGCTGGCAATTTCCCAAACATTCCATATACTATTCCGTACTGAAGTGGAACCGTTATTGCAGTTCCGGCATCCATTGACGCGATCGTTTTTGTTTCTGAAGTAGCATCCTGATAGGTTGCTTTAATTTGCAACTTGCCAGGGACCACGGCATAATATGTAAGATACTCAGGTGTATAATACGTGACTCTCTTTACCGTCGGTTGCCAAGTCAGAAAGTTGTATTTCAGAAACTCGGAAGGTGTGTCTCCTAATTGGTTGACGCCACATCGGATCGCAACGAAAGTAATATCTGTAGAGCCATCAGAATCAGTTAATGTCGCAGTAAAAGCTCCAAAAATACTATACTGCAGATAGTACGAGGCAGCCTCTTTCAATGTGAAACTAAGTTGATTATTGAGGATATCGCCTATTTTTATCGTCACGGATCCGGACGTTCCCGGATTGAAACTTTGAGATAATATCTGCTCACCACCTTTTTTCAACACAAAGGTTAATTCCTTTGTTGTCGCGACGACGATGGGATTGATATTCCCTGTGAGTGACAAGATATCCGGTTTGTTAACGACATTCATATCTTTGTTTTTTATACAAAAATAAAATGGTCGAATCCCCTCACAAAGGACAAACTATCCCTTTACGACTTCCCACCAGAAGTTGTGTCGTTGATAACTCTTAGGATCTGACATTAGTGACACAGTGACGTAGAATTGTTCAAAGTAATGTACCCCTGGAGTATATTTCGAGGTGGCCGCAGGGGGATATATCGTTTTTATTTTTGTGGCTTTATTATTTAGATAATCACTTTCTGTTGTTTCAGTAATGTCGCTTTTTGTTGTCCAGGAATACCCAGGTTCATCAACAGCTATAATTTCGTCATAAGTTTTAGCCATTACAGTTGGAGTGTGATTCTTGGTCGTATAAAATTGACTTTCAACAGGAGATTCTTTGCCTCCAATATTAAACTTTAAAGTGTCAATAAATAATTTTTGTCCATGGTAAAGGAGTAATTTATGGGCTTTAATATTCATCTTCAATACTGCCGGTAGCAACAGACTTACTTTAACTGTATGCTTGGAGTTACGTATAAAATTATCAAAGACACGATAGAACTTTTCAAATATACCATCCGGGCCATTGTAATATAATGTATAGTCGAACAATTTTGTGCTATGGTAATAATTGGCACATAAGCCAAGAGGATAATTATCTATATTATGATAAAATGCCAACATCGGTTTTTGATCAGATGATCCTGAAGAAGATGATTCGGATGATGAAGAATCTGCATTTGACAATACTGAATTGAGTGCCTGACTTTCTCCTATGTATATCGCGGAGTAGAAAGGATACCCATTTGGTGACACTTTCGTTATTGGTGATTTGTCCGGGACCGAGATTTCGTATTCTTTAAAGTTAGAATCCTGATAATACCCCTCGTTACATTCCATCGTTTTGTCGCTGATTCCAAACAATCCGTACCGATACCAGCTCGAATCGTTTGGATCTATGGTGCTATGGGGAAATTTTGATTCAAGTACTGAAAGGGATGAGATGTCCGAAACACTGGAACTATCCGTCACCTTATCTTCACTACTTATTTTTACGGACATATATTTTTCCGGGAAAGTAATTTCGGGTTCCGACGTAGCATATGGGGTGATATCTATTCCTGAATCTGTAGCCATTATATCATTAAAGAGTTCGATATCCATCGTCTTTGATACTTCATCCGGGATAAATTCACAGCAGAATTTCTTTCGAAATAAATCGAGTATCACGGATATTTTACAATTAGGCACGAGGTCGGCAATTCGAATGTCTCCATTGACCAAGGAATCCATCGTATTATTAACAAATACCATATTTGTAAATGGCAAAGTTTTTGTGAAAAAGTTATCTTTCAGGGTATAGCCCAGGTAAGCGAATATTCGCTGCAATAGATAATTAGCACGAATAAAGGGAGTGATGTAATAACCAGGGCCAAGTGCTACTGTGTCATCACCAACTTTTTCAGTTCTACTTTTTGCATTGTAAAAATCCGAATTGTCAGAGGGTGCGTCAACGAAGATATCATTACTAAAGTAACCCCATCGGTTGAGAAACTTATATCCTTTGCTTTGAAAATAATTGATGCGTCTAGTGAAGTTAGTGCCTTCTATTTCATTGTAATCGACGAGTACCGGAAAGATAGCGTAGTTTGGATTGTTACCATTGATGAGTGTCCGGCAGAAAGCGAGGCCTTCTTCTACGGTAGTTACTCCTGGTATCGATTCGGTGCCAAAGATATCTTTCAGATTAAGATCGGACAGTTTGGTATAGAAAGATCCTTCATTCAGATAGAATGAAGTAGAGATGTTCTCCTTCCTTTTCGATGACAGTATAGCTTGCCGGCAGACCATATAAAAGTCTTTATCGATGATCGCCGCATCGATATTGGCTTGTTGTTTGATGATCGCTGCGAGATCTTCTTGATAGGAGAGGAGTGCCCGGTTATATTCGCTTGCCGGTATATTGAGTGGCAAGGACTGCTCTCCATACGTATTAAAAAAAGGATTCGGCCTTTCTATTTCGATCGCTGTGTCTGGAGTCAGCTGATATGGTTTACCAGCCGCGATATGTATTATTTTCATTTGCTCCCTATATTTCTTGATTTATTTCTTAAGTTTTGTTGTTCCTCAAGTTCGGTAAGGACTACCGTAGCATGTATGCCGGCACTAAGTGTGTCATTGAGTTGCTTCGCAGCTTTTTCCAATCCGGATGTGTCACCTGGTACCGACGTTGGTATGCTACGATTGTCGCTTATGCTTCCCCCGCTGGAACGGCCTGATACTTTGCTTTGTATTACTTTATTGAAGTCAAGCGTTTTGATGCGTCCCGCTTGTTGTGCCTGGTCAAGAACGGACAGGAAAGGAGCTACCGTAGGGTTGGTAACGGCTGCATTGCTGGCTATCCATTCTTTCGACTCTTTACCTTCGCCAACAATAACTGTAGGCTTATCAACGAACCCTCTTTTATCCGGATCATATTTTGCGTTGAAAATCTTTCCATCTTGTTCGCGCTCCACCAAAATGCTACCACCACTTTCACGGCCGATAGCAACACGCGACACAGATGATCCTGAAGAAGTGGATCCGACGGTCATATGCTTTACTTTATCACGTTCGGCTTTCGCGGATTTTAGTTGCATTAGTCCTGTGACGGTAAGGAAGGCTGCAGATATCGCCCCACCGATAGGTCCAAGATCTGCGAAGGCTTTCATGATACTGACTGCCGTGTCGGCTATGATCTGTGAGCATTTCACTGCAAAATTGATGTCTGCATATTTTTTCTGAACGGCTAGCTTTTTAGCTTCTTTCTCATTCTCCAGCTTTTCTACTTGTTCAGAATTCCCTTGTGCTGCTGATATTTCGGCATCGTATTTAGCATCTATCTCATCTTCTTCAGACTGCTGCATAGCCTGGAATGCGTTAGAGAATAGATTTCCATAGTATTGAGCTTGTTGCTTATAAGACTCGGCACTGGCGGCTAGCTTTTGAGCTTCAGCTTCTTGATGAGTCAGAATGCCTTCTTTCTCATATTTATCTATTTCGGTGATCTGATTTTTAAGGACTTTTTGATACTCTTGAATACCATATTTTTGTCTAATTTCAAGGATCTTTTGTTGATGGTCCTGCTCGAGTTTCTCACTTGCATTTTTATAGGCAGCATCCAAAGATGTTTGGTTCATCAAAGGAGCACCGGTTTTTGCGGCATTATCGTTATTTGATTTAATATAATCTTTTCCTGCGTTGTATGTTGAATTTAGAAAGGCCTTTTGTAATTTGTAATCCGTCTCGATCGAATTACTACCACCCATATCGTTAAGTTTATCGAGCGATTCTTTATAGCCGGCAGTTGTCTTTTTCACAATTTCCATTCGAGCGTTGGCTGCATCAGTATCTGCTTTGATTATTGCTTGATTGGCAGAGACGACGGTGTCTTTTTTCAGCTTTCCATTTTTCAGCTCTTCCGCGTTTACCAATTCGAGATAATTCTTTTGAACTTGCAGTCGGCATTCAGCTGCTGCTGATTCTATAGAAAGAAGCTGATTGTCGTGTTCTTCCTGGGTGATCAGTCCATTGGCGAGTTTATTATCGTTCAGCGCTGTTTGGCTGCTTGTCTCTTCTTCTACATTTTTCAGATCTTCTTCTCTGTATTTTTGTAAAAGAGCAATTTTGTTTTTATCAACATCCGTCTCTGCTTGAGCTTGTTTTGTTTCGGCTTCGACCAATTCTTTGTTATAGGCCGCACGTTTTTTAATATCTTTAGTCGATGCGAGATAAGACTGGAGATGAGCTATTCGATTTTTGTAATATTCTATATCGCTTTGTGATGTCGAGATGTTTATTTGCTCTTCCATCAGTTCCCGGTCTTGCCCATACTTCTTGATCGCGTTTAGCTGTTTTTCGTGGGACGATTGCATGTTCTCGAGTTCAATCTGATTTGGATCCACTGTGTTTTTCTTATTCTTCTTATTTTTAGTAGGTGACGTATCGAACAGTGACAATTCGTCCTTAGGAGTAGTAGGTACGGCTTCATTTGCTGCTCCAGCCATCTGATCAAGTTTTTTCCTTGCATTCTCTTGCCACCTTTCAAAGACTTTAATGCTGCCTTCCGTTTGAGTCAATTTTTTCTGAGTATCATCTATAGTCCTCTGGTATGCATTAGACTGGCTATAGTCTTTACCTCCCCCAACAACGACAGCTCCGGCAGAACTGTTCATCACTGCCGCATTTTTTGAAGGAGTCTTGTTCTCGATGCCTCGGCGTATTTTGTGCATCGTTTTGTAGCGATTAAGAGTCTCCTGTTGCATCTCCTGATCAGTATACAGCTTTTTTAGCTGATCTCCTGATGCTTCCAATATTAGTTTTGCACGGAGTTGTCGCAAATAGCTTTTTAAGGCACCGGTGTTATCATTGATCAATTTCCCCTCTTTGGTCAGTGTAGCGTGATAGCCCGGAGCTATCTTCTTTAGCTCCGTCAAAGCATTATAACGTTCCTGATATGATAATCCGGAATCGTGTACGGTCTTTGACAATTGTTCGACAGTCGCTTTTTCTTCAGCATACTTTTTATTGATTTCTCCACTCACACGCATTGCATCTTTTTGTGCCTGAGTGAGTTCTTTATTCTTAGTTGAAAAATAGATGAGTGCAGCCCCTGCTGCTATTATGGCTGTCGCGAGTAGTATCCATGGATTGGCTTTTGAAATGGCCGTAAAAGCGATCCACGCTTCTTTGGCTTTCTGAATATGACCGGTCAATAGCATCATTGCAGCCCTAAGCAGCAGCATGGTGGACGTAAGGAGCGTACCAGCTACGGAAGATGCCGCTTCTGTCGTTGTGAAGGCTTTTTGAGCTATACTTGCTTCTGTTGTACGGAGTGCTGCTAATTTGGTCGCCGCGGATAAGGCATTGGTATATATCGTCCGAATAACAAGTATTTTATTACCGGAAGAAACGAGCATGTTGTGATACCCCATATACATATTATGTATCTTCATGGCAGCATTGTATAGTCCATACGCAACAGTTACGACTCCAAGTGCTCCTGCTACAATTAGTAATCCTTTTCGATGTTCGCTGGCCCATACCAATTCTTTGGCAGACCAGACAAGGATTTGTTGTGTCAATGCTACATATTGGGCTTTGATAGGACGTAGCTGATCTCCTAGTTTTACTTGTTCGTTGGCAAGCTCTGCCGTTCGTTTCTTAGCGGCATCGGCGGCAGACACGTAATCGCCCCCGGCTTTTTGTATTTGCTGATCTATCGTTTCGTTGAGCCCGAGAATATAGTTGCCGTTTGTTTTTATGTTATTCTTCAGCTCCGTGACGTTAAGTCCTAAAGCGGCAAGTTTTTTAGTCGACTGTTTTCCGATGCCTGTAATGATAGCATCGGCCAGTTCGTTAAAGTCGCGTCCTGTCTGATTGGCGCGTAGATGGGCGAACTCCAGATATTTTGAAAGATTTTGCAACGGTATACTGAAGGTGTGAGCCAGATTGACCTTTTGCATAAGCTCGACATCGGTCATTGTTCCATGAACCGTTTTGCGCAGATTGTCGAGGAGCCCCGGCTCGTTAAGTCTTGCGAAAGCTTTTTTTATACCATCCGCTTTTGCCGAAACGCCGACGGCTTCGTTTGCAAACGATTTCATTTTTGTGATGTACCTGTCGAACAGAAGTGCTGCCTGATTTCCTGCTACATTCCCGATCACATTGAAGACGTTGAACTTTTTGTACGAATCGGATAGCATTGATGACACTTTTCTCCCGGATAATGTAAGATTGTCCATTTGTGCACGTGTCTTTTGCAAGTCTGCATTTAGCTTTTCCCATTCTTCCGGGTGCAGACTTTTTGATGTATAGTCAAGTTGTTTTTGCAGGTCTTTTGCATGAGACTTCAATTGAGACATAGAAAGGTTCTCCAGCCCCATTTGCTTTGTGAGTTGCGCCATCTCTGATTTATTCTTCGAGATGGTATCACGATTTCTTTCCATCTCAGCGCTTAGCTGATGATATTGCTCAGAGTCTTTTTTGCCTGCAGCTTCTAGTTGTGTAAGTATGGTTTTCAGCTGCTTGTTTCGATCCGTAAGCTCGTAAGAACTTTGTTTGAGCTTATTCATTTCTTTCTCCGCTCCGGAAGCATCGAGAGAAAGAATCCACTTTATTTCATCTTCAGAAAGTTTTTTGCCCATATCGGTATATCTTTACTTTTTACAGTAAAAATAGCCGGTATGGGCAAAATATTAAAGTACAAATACGTTGTGCTAACTCCACATCATAGCAATAACGGGGACTGCTAAGAATGGAGTTATGATCACAGATAAAAGATAAGCGCATTTGGCTTTATCTCCGTGCCATTGATAAGGGACCAAGAAAAATGCTAATATCAAATTGGCTACGATCCAAATAAGGGCTACACCAAATATCGTTAATAAGAAATCCATATCTTTTCTTTTTTTGTGCTAAGATAAACAAATATGACTTTACATAAAAGGATCATGCGTATTATTTCGCTACAAAACTGGATAAATCCATTCTGATCGCTCGGATGTCGCGAAGCATGGATATCAGTTTCGCCATGTCTATATCAACAACGGATAGCACGTTTTCGTTTAAAAAATATCCACTGACTTCGTCCAATAGTTTGATATAATATTGTGCGAGCTCTCCATCGTCTTCTTGGTACCGGGAAATCGTTTCTTGTAACTTCTCCGGCAGATTGATATTAATCTTTCTCTCCATCTTCGTCATCCTCCTTTTCTTTTGGTTTCCCATATTGATTGAATATGCATATCACATCTTCATTACCATATCTAAGATAGATGGAGTTGATGTCGTTATAGTATGATGTCTGAGAGTATTTATCAATTTTCATGTTTCCGGTGCCGGATTTGAATACAGAGGACTTGAGTGTGTTAAAGTTGTCTGATATCTTATCGTATGATTCTTCGAATGTCAGACATTTTTGTGCGCATTCTTCAAAGCATTTTTTCATTTCTTCGAAAGCTCGATTAGGGGCTTTGCGTTGGTCTACATATTCGATGATTTTTCCTTCGTGGGATATATTAAGAAGACTCATTTGTTACCTCCTCTCTTTGCTTTATATACGCACCAAGCAAAAGCAGGTATAACGTATGGTATTATCAGACTGATGGCAAGTGTGTATACGGACAAAGAATTGAAGGCATCGCTTTTAGTCTTTATCTTGAATTCCTCTGGCACATAACGATTGTAAAATTTGATAATCTCGGCACGGACAAGGTGCCAGTTGATTCTTTTAGCTCTCTTGGCTGGAGCTGGGAGAAGGAGCATTCCCATTTGATTTGTTTTCATAATCACGTAAGTTTTGCATTTTAGACAGAAAGACGGCTGCCATTCCCCGTCGCAAAACTCACGTGTATCTACCCCGAAGAGCAAAAAAACACAAGGAAGGCAGCCGCTATAATTTAGGCTGTGGGCATAAAAAAAGCCCAAACTTATATGTCAGAGCTGTAACCGCGCCCTATCGGAATAGACTAACTATCGTGAGTTTTGCTGGGACAAATATCGAAAGAATATTTGAGACAGCAAAGGGAAAGGGGAATTATTTATATAAATCATCTTGATATTTTGTTGTTCCACAACTGTGAATAAGTCGTCTCACATATATGGAACGATAGAATGTTAATTATAATTTTCTATTATAGATTGAGTATCGTTCTCAATTCTTCTTCTTCAATAATACGTATATTCTTACCTGCCTGTTGTAGGTCGTGTATCTTTTGTATCTTAACAGGTCCAGCATCTATACCCATTACTACTATCTCGGTCTTACCAGATATAGTATGTCTAATCAGGCCACCTTTGGAGGCTATAACATCTTCAAGATCATCTCTATTTAGGCATCCGAATACACCGGTGATGACAACTGCCTTGGCACAAAAGATATTGCAATCAGAGCATTCTGCTTTATCTACACTTTCCTGATCTGATTCTTTCTTTCCACCTTTTCTCACCTTAATCAACGATTCGTACAGTTTGTCTCCATTGCAGATGTGGACGAATATATCTCCACACATCTTGGCATCGTTTATGGCATCATGATGACCATTCATTTTGACGCCATATCCCTGGGATGCTTCAACTAGAGCCAATCCGGTTAACTGATAAGTGCAGAAACATTCTTTGATGTTTAAATCTTCGATATCATACAACGCTGCAGTTGAAGTAAGTACTGACATATCGAATGGAGCATTATGAGCTACAATGATTTTATCATTGATATATGGTTTGATATTTGGCCATTGTTCCATGAATGTTTCAGCATTTGCTGTCGTCTTTGCCGACATACCATGTATCTTGGTATTTATCTGACTGTATTCATTAGATGGTGGTTGTATAAGAAAGCTCTTTTCTTCTATACACGCTCCGTTTTTATATACTGCGACTCCCAGCTGGCAAGCTGAATTTCTGGCTCCTGTTGCAGTTTCAAAGTCAATAGCTACAAACTCTTTGATACCTCTCGGACTACGACATGAAGGATAAATGTTATCAAAATTGGTAGCGGAATGTGGAATATCAGGAATTTTCTCTTCCTTTGGTAGATCAACTTTCGGAATTACAGTAGGTGTTTCCGACTTCTTTTTGCTTTTGGCATTCTCTCTGATTCTGTATATTGCTATAATCACTATATAGGCAATAACAATGTAAATAATTATTTTTATCATTCCTTCAGTTTTATTCCTTCAACTGCTTGTTCGTCTTTACTTACTTCTTTTACAAGAATGTAGTGATACACTGTCTCTCTACTCATGCCTTGGGTTTCTGCTATAGCATACGCTTGTACGAAGTTCCAGCCCAATTTTGAAAAGTAGTTAACAGCATCCATCATGGAATTGAACTCGATTTTTTCATTCTGATCGTTAACCAAAACTCTATTTTTAGAACTCCATTGCTTGGAGGTCTGCCCCATATCAACTTCCACTTTACTGATTTTGGAACCCGAAAGGTTACCCGTTCCAACGATTTCACAATATACTTTGTGAGGTGCTTGACAGAAACCTACAACACTGATTAGCAGCATAGCTGCAATAAATAAAACTTTTTTTATGAATTTATTTGTTTAGTTAGATAGTTCAAAAATAATAAATATTATTGAGACGGTAGAATATTTGGAACAGTAAAGGAAAAGGGGAGAAAATTTTATTTCTATGCAAACGGGAGGTCCGATTTCTCACATTCGCAATTTATCCCTTCATGTATTAGCGCTTCTTTAAAAATTTCGAAACCTTCTGCTTTAGGTCCAAAAATCACTTTGTTACAAGTATTATCTATTTTCTGATAATTTATATACATTCGAGAACAGTCTGAATTAAAATGTACTTCTTGTTTCTCCTTTTCTTTTTGGGCATCTTTAATCATGTCTTTTATACAAATCATTCTGCATTCTTGCTCTTCTTTAAATGCTGAATGTTTTACTAAATAACTTAACGTTAAGAATAAATTATTGATAATATTTTTATCTAATTTTTCTTTGCCTACTTTTTGCATCTCCTCATCGATAGCGTCTAATAGCTTTTTTATTATCTCCAGATCGTTTGTCGTATCTTCGTTATCAGGACTTCCTATTGCAACCACCTCTTTTTCTTCTGGATCAATATACAAGCATCTGAAAATTGGACATCGTTTATCTATAGCTATTCCATTATATTCTTTTATCTCTTCTTTTTGTTTTCCCGGCATAATATTTATACCCATCTCTGGATTATAAAAAAGGTTATTGAAAACGATGCTAACTCCTGTGGCTTCTTTTGAGTTCTCTTTCCCATACAATCGAAACTGGTTTAGGCTTTCTTCATTAAAACTAAAACAAGCTATAAAGGCTTGAAAATTATTTGTGCTAGTTGATGCATTCGTATTTGTTTCATTTATTGTATTGTCAATGTCAAAATATCTTAGTATGGCTCTTCCTTCACTAGGGTCATTCGTGGTGGATACTGAATTAAGACGGAAAGGTGATTCTTTTAAAATTAATTGAGAAGCTATTTGCCGAGTTGTATAATGTGCAAAGGAATATTTTTTATCTTCTTTTAGAAGTAAATAATAAATTATTTTTAAGATCGATAGATATATCTCTTTATAAGAAGTAACTAATTTCTTATTATCCTTTATTGGAGCTATGATGTTATTAAATCGATAATCTTCGTTTTTATTAATTAGTAAAGGTATGACACAATTTAGTTGTTTTATATCTTTACAACAGGCTAGAACTTCAATAGTATCATCGTCTGCATTATGAAAATACTCGACTCCTTCTTTATTTTTAGCAGCACGAAGACTATTTTTTCCCATAATATGATATATGTATTTTTTGAAACTTGGAGATATCTTATCTTCGAATTCTAGATATTTGGAAAAGGCTCTATTGCTATTGCCAAATTCTTCTTCAATTGATAGGGTAATGCCCTTATTATAATAAAAAATAGAAATCTTTGGATTCAATTTAATTGCTGTTGTGTAATCCTTTATGGCTTCTTTATATTTTTCCTGGTATTTATGAGCGTTGCCTCTGTTATTGTAAGGGCCAGGGAGTTTTGGATTTAGTTCGATTGCTTTTGTGTAACCTTTGATAGCTTCTTCATAATTTTTTAGGCAATAATAGACATTGCCTCTATTATTGTAAGGTTCAGGGAGTTTTGGATTTAGTTCGATTGCTTTTGTGTAATCTTCGATTGCTTCTTTATATTTCTTTAGATTATAATAGTTATCACCCCTGTTGTTATAGAGCTCAGCTATTTTAGAGTCTAATGAGATCGCTTTTGTGTAATCATTAATAGCATTTTCATATTGTTTCTGTTCAGAATATATATGTCCCCGACTATAGTATGCAAGAGTAAACTTTGGATTAAATATGATCGCTGTTGTGTAATCCTTGATTGCATCCTCATGTTTTCCCTGCTCAGAATAGCAATTTCCTCTATCATTATAGGCACTAGCAAAACGAGAGTCCAATTGGATCGCTTTTGTGTAATCCTTGATTGCATCGTTATATTGTTTCTGCTTATAATAGCAATTTCCTCTGTCTTTATAGGCTTCCACAGAATGTGAATCCAGTTGGATTGCCCTTGTGTAATCTTTGATTGCATCGCCATATTGCTCTTGCTTATAATAACAATCTCCTCTACCTTTATAGGCTTCCGCAGAATAAGAGTCTAGTTGGATTGCCCTTGTGTAATCCTTGATTGCTTTTTTATCTCTTTTTTGATGATGATAAGCATAGCCTCTATAGCTATAGACAAAAGCAAAATTTAAGTCTAATTTGATCGCTGTCGTATAATCATTAATGGCGTCTTCATATTCTTCCTGTTTAGAATAACATTTCCCTCTTCCATAATAGGCTTCTGCATAACGAGAATCTAATTTGATCGCTGTTGTATAATCATTAATGGCGTCTTCATATTCTCCCTGTTCAAAATAGCAATTCCCTCTACCATTATAGGCTTCTGTAAAACGAGAATCTAGTTGGATCGCTGCTGTGTAATCCTTGATTGCATCGCTATATTGTTTCTGCATATAATAGCAATTTCCTCTACCATTATAAGCTTTTGCAGAACTAGAGTCCAGTTGGATTACCATGTCGTAATCTTCGACGGCCTCTTCATATCTTTTCAAGGAATCATAGGCATTACCTCTATCATAGTAAGCATCTATATAGCCAGGTTTTAGTTTGATTGCTTTGCTATAATCATTTATTGCTTCTTGATACTTTTCTTGAAAATAAAAGGAAATACCTCTTTTATAAAATCCTTCAGCGTTATTAGGTTCGGGTTCGTTATTCATGATAATTAGTAATTAAAATTGATGCAAATATATAAACAAATATACAGAATGGTATTTTATAGAGCGTCTTTTTTACAGATGTAAAAATTTGTGGTACTTATTGCTAAGAACAAAATTAAAAAAGAGGAACAATCGACGTGCGATGTTCCTCTTCTCAAACTGCGGTAAAGTGTTCAATTAAACCAGCGTCTATGTCAGAATTTCACAACACCGAGTTTATTTACGATGTCATCGAATTTCTGTTATTGTTGTTGGGTTTGATTTCTGAAATACTTATTGGTAATTAAGTGGTTGAAATGAAGATGCATTTATTTAAGCGTTATATTTTTAGTAGTAAAGACTTAGATTAGGGTTTTGCTAAAGTCTTTTTTACAGAGTGACCATTTGACGTTAGCTAATTTGGCTCCACTTTGTTTAAGAAAGCCTTCCATGTCGGAACTGATAAATGCTTCTTTCAAATTCACGTCTCTTAGAATAGCCTTTTCCATATGAACTGCTTCCAAATAAGCTCCTTCCATGTTAGCTTTGCTCAAGAGAGTATCTTCTAAATGAGCTGCAAATAAAAAAGTTTCTTTCAAATTCGCATTCTTCAAATTCGCACTTTTTAGATTCGCTTCTTGCAAATGGGCATATCTTAAACTTGCGTTCTCTAAATTCGCTCCTTCTAAATTTGTTCCTCCCAGGTCGGCTGTATAGGCTGAAAAAATACTATTACTGCCGTCTCTAGTTTTAAACAATAAATTTAATATTGTCTGTACTTCATTCGATACTGTTGGATGCTTCTTTAAATACTCCTCAGAAGTAGTAAGCGTCCTGATATGAGAACATAGAATGTCAAATACAGACTTCGAAAATTCATCTGGAAAATCTTTCGCTAGAAAGCATAAACTATAAGCCGCTCCGGTTCTGGCTGATTCATTGTCATTGCCTAATAATTCAATTCCTTTAGAAAATCGACTATCACGTTGCAATTTACTTTGTAGGTCAATTTGTGCCTGTTGTTTTTCAAGTTGTTCCTCTTGGTTTTGTAATTGTTTATTTTGATTTTCTAATTGTCGGTCTTGGTTCTTCGTCCTCTTTTGGTTCTGGTATATATTAAATGCAATACCTATTGCTCCAAATAAAGCTATCCATACCGTGAAGAAATCCTTTCGATCGGATATCCCGAGAGTGTATAGGTCGCCGAAATATAATGAGGTACTATAATTAATAAAGACACCTATAAAAGGGCTAAAAAAAAGGACAACAATGATACAAACCCATCCTTTAAATGATGGCTTTAATTTGGATAGGATGGTAGACATTGTTTTCATGTATTGAAATTTAAAGTCAAATGTAGAGGAAATTTATTTCTTATCAAAACTCAAAACGAAAATTTTACAATGAAGTGGTATTTAATGAAGAAGAGGAACAATCAACGTACGATGTTCCTCTTTTCAAACGGCTTAAATAGCTTAATTAGATCGGCGTATTAATTACGCTCTCTTATTTTGTTTTTTCCGTTAAGTCTTTTAATAACTTTATAAATTTATCCTCTTTATCTTTATCAACCTTAAAAGGCGAAACAAACCATGTAGGATAACCTCTTGATACAGGATTACCTATGCATTGCTTTTTCCCTTCAACTTTGTCAGGATCTTCATATTCAGCAGAAGATATATTCCATCTCATAGCATAACTTTCATCGCCATCGTCATATTTGACAATAGCAATTGAATAGCTCGGATCATCTTTGCCGTCATACAATACTCGTACTAATTCAATGTGATTTCTTGGGGATGTCACATCTTCTGGTTTTACATAAATCATTTTGTTCATGGTAGTTATTTTATGTTCTACAAAAAATCATTTAAATATAAGGTCTTTTTTGGAGATAAACCAATTTTTTTAATGCGATGTTGATTCAGTCATTAGTAACTCATGCTTTGGTATATTAATATTATCAGAAAAAATCATGTATTCTTTTCCTTTACCTACGGTTTGAGCACAATAATTTAAATAGTATTCTTCTATTCTATATTTGTTATATAAATTAGAAATAAATGGGACATAGTCATAAGTTACTACCCATTTTTGATTTTCAATTTGTGAAATAGCTTTATATAAATTTTCATGATCTTGTTCATTATAAAAGTTCATGTAAAGTCCTTTCCCTTTAACATAATATGGAGGATCAAAGTAAAATAGAGTATTATCCGGCAAGATATTTTTTTGTTCTGATATTAGATCTGCCGCATCGATATTATATAAATCTATGTCTTTAGCGTATTCAGATATTTTGCGAATTCTAGATATTAAATTTTCTTTATTAAATCTAGCATCAATTTTATACGTCCCTTTTTGTTCATATCCCCCTATAATTCCACCTTTAATAATACCTGATCGATTAGTTCTATTCAAAAAAAATGTTGAAAATCCGAGAGTTAGTAAGTCTACATCGTCTTTATGCTTTTGTATCTCTTGTTGTTCTTTCCAACAATTAACGTCAATAGGCGTATCCTTTATCATTTTGCATAAGCTATCGGTGTTGTGAATAACAGAATACCAAAATGCATATATGGATTTATCTTTGTCATTAATCACTATCTTATTCACTATTTCATTAAATAGAAGATACAAGGCTACTGAACCACCACCGACGTATGGCTCAACATAAACTCCACCTTTCAGATTGTTATAGTCTAAAAGATAAGAAAAAAAGTTTGAAGTTTTGCCTTTTCCTCCTGGGTATCTTAACGGTGAATAGAATTTCATTATCAAAACGTTTCTACAAATTTATGAAATTCATTTGGGAGAATAAAACTAATTACGATATTTTTGTAAAATGCATGAATTCCATCTCCTTATCTTATCTATCAATTCCTCAGGTAAATTACTAGGTAAAAATTCCATTAATCTACATCTATCGAAAATGATGCCACCATCGCGTGCACGTTCTTCCCATTTTTCATTACCAATACCTGATATTGAATCTGTTATAAAAAAAAGGCGTATAGGATCTACGCATGGTGTTCCAGTTGAATATGATCCGAAAAAGCTAGAAGGTCTCATTTGAGTTAAAAAATTTTCCCAGTGTGTACCTGTTTTACATTGTCCCATTCCCATCAGCATCGGATCTCTTTTGTCGCTAAAAGGTTTCCATACAACGATATCGACTTTTCCATCATTTTGTTTTCCTGTGCTCCCTATGGGATCTTTAAATTCTCCTTTTATGTATAAATTCTCAAGTAATTGATTGATTTTACCTGAAAAAGTTCCACTAGATGATGTGCCTATAATCATTGCTTTTGAATTATCACCAAAATACGATTTTATTACATATTCAGAGAGTTCTTCAAATAACAAGGTCGCATCGATGCCTTCTTGGACTTTTTCATCTCTCATGTTATTTCGTGTAGCTAAGAGCAAATATGTATATATTATTTTAGATACATCATCAACATCTTTTGATTTTACGCTATTCCGACCAGGTTGAAAAGGATAACGACCGGCACTATTTAAATTTCTGTTTTTAATTTCGGACAAAGAAAGTACAAGCCTATTTAATATTTTATCATCTTCAGATTCTATACCCTCATTATTTAATTCATCGGATTCCATTGAAAGAATTTTTTTAGCCGATTCTATAGAATATGAATTTTCTTCATTAATTATACATTGTACTTCTAAAAAATCAGTTATACCAGAGATACTTTCCTCTATACTGGGTATATTACTCAACTTGTACATAAGCAGGCTATTCTGAAATTCTTTTTTTAGGATTTGATCCATTTTTCTCACTATATGCTCTCTCCATATTAGAATATAGCATATCAGCTGAATCTGCTATTGTTCCCGCTGATTTTAGCAGCTCTTCTTCTCCATTAAAATATGGTAATTTTGATAGTGCTTTTTGTATAGCAGTTTTTGCTTCTGTTAGTGATGTTGAAAAGACGTCAATACCATTTAGACTTAAATCATATGCTAATTCTAGATTTCCCTTAGCTCTTAAAGAAACAGTAGCTTCTTTATTTTGCAAAACT
>Ga0183101_1001318_pt1 | contig 16593 bp, 14 predicted proteins | sample Biomet3_FD_127790 | JGI IMG/M metagenome (GOLD analysis project Ga0183101, IMG submission 127790) | Microbial communities from bioreactor (seeded with sewage sludge) at LBNL, California, USA - Biofuel metagenome 3 | ecosystem: Engineered > Bioreactor > Anaerobic > Unclassified ... | reverse complement strand
TTTATTAAAAAAAGGTTTTTTAAATATAATCAGGTAGATATATTTTTTATTAAGGTTGGAGGATGACAAAAATGGAAAACAAGAGAGAGTTCATACAGGACGTAATAGAAAAAGTAAGAGAAATTCCTATAAGTTCTGTAGTTGAAACCAAGGTAAGTTTAGTAAAGAGAGCAGGTTTGCATAAAGGCTTATGTCCTTTTCATAACGACCATCATATAGGTTCGTTTGTAGTAAGTGATAAAAAGCAAATCTTTAAATGTTTTTCTTGCGGAACTGCGGGAGACAACATTAAATTCATCGCATTATATGAAAACATAAATTATGTTGAAAGTGCTATGAAGATCGCTCTTAATAATGGTATTGTTTCTTATTCAGAATATGAAGAATTCTTCAATAGAAAATATTCAGATAAAAAAGCTGAACAAATTGAAAGAGTTTATAAGGATAAGGATAAGGAAAAATTTAAAAATGAAATTGCTCCTATAGAAGTTCTCCATGAAGTATTTACTGCCTTTATAAAAGAATCAACTTTATCTGATGAACATAAAAAACACCTTTTAGAAGAAAGGGAGTTTTCAGAAGAAAAGATTGTTGCAGATGGATATTTTACATTCCCTACAAAGAGAATAATGAAGAGCTTTTTACAAAGATTAAAGGATGATTATGGATACAATGAAAGCATACTTAAAGACGTACCAGGTTTCTATTATGACAAGATAAATAAGTCTTGGATATTTAGTAAGAATAAAGGTATAGGTATGCCAATGCCTAATGCCAATGGTCTTATAGAAGGAATACAAATCAGAAGAGATAGTGTTGATGAAGGTAAGAGTAGATACATATGGTTCAGCTCTGCATTTGTTGAATATGATGATAAACTATCTGAAAAATTTGAACATGGAACTTCTTCTGGTAGCCCTACAGCAGTAGCTTATCCTGAAAAGATTAAGAATAAGACAATTTTTATAACAGAAGGTTGGTTTAAAGCTGTTAAAATAGCTGAGATGTTTGGTTCTGTTACAATATCTGTTCAAGGTGTTGGAAGTTGGAGAAATATTTCTAAAGAAATAAAAGCTATTCAAAAAAGAGTAGGCGTTGAATTTAAAAATATTTTTGTAGCTTATGACGCAGACATGGCTTATAACGTTCAAGTATTCAGACAAGCTATGAAGATGACTAATAATCTGAAAGCAGAATTTGGACAAAGAGATGTATTAGATAAGAGTGGTAAGCCAGTTATTATTGAAAGTAAAATAGAAGATGAAAATGGCGAAGAAGTCATTTGTAAGGAAGTATTGAAAGAGGATGTTTATAATATCTATTATGTTATGTGGGATGTAGAATACGGAAAAGGAATTGATGACCTTATAAGCTTAGGACATAAAGATATGTTAGAGTACAAGGTTAAAGAGGAATTTGACGCTATATACTGTGATTTCATAAAAGATGTAATAAGTAAATACGAAAAAGGCTATAACACTAAACTTTGTTATAAATACAGTAATGTAACGAAAACAACTACTTTCTATGACGGAGTTATCAATGATATTATCAGAGATATTGCAAAACATAAAGTGGAAAAAGAAGTATTAAAAGAACACTTTGAAGTTGATGTAATGACTGATAAAAATTTTCCAAAGATAGCAAAATACGTTCAAGATTTGACTAATGTTAAATTGTGCTGTTAGTAGGGAGTTAAGCTATTGAATTTTGTATATTCAGTAGCTTTTCTTTTTGCTCAAAAACAGTCTACGTTATAAAATTACTTAAAAAATCTACAATATAGTAACAAAATTTTTTTATAAAACAGGTAATAGTTTTTTTAATTATTAATTTAAACAGGCAAAAATTTTATTTATAAGGGAGAGATTTTTATTATGGCAAAGAAGATTAAAGTTTCAGTTATTAAAGTATCAGGAGGGTTAAGCAATATACCAATTGGTTCAAAAATTACTTTTGAACAAGACCCTTCAAAATACCAATATGACTCATTTGCTATTAAAGCTTTAGTAGATGATAAGGAGGTTGGTTCAGTATCAGCTTCACCTAACACTACAGTTACAGGATGTGTTTTAAATAAGGAATTACATCCTTTACTATCTAATGGTACAATGGAAGGTACAGTTGTGAGCCACGGGCAAGTTACTTTTAGAGGTAATAGTGGAACACGTACAGCTTTAGTTGTAGAGATAGAAATACAAACTGTAAGAGCAAGTACAAATGGAGGCGGAAATAGTATGAAATATACTTGTAAAGTGAAAGGTTCTACAAGAACTTACCAAGGTAAATTAGATATACTGGCTGATTTCCAAGCAGGAAAGTCTACTTTTGTAACACTAACAAAAGAAGATGAAACTATTATAGCTCACTATAATAACAAAACTGCGGGCATTGTAGACGAGAAAAAAGCTACTGACACTACAGATTTCAATAAAGTAATTGAAGTTGTAGGCGTAATGGGAAGTATAACTGCAAAAGTAACTAATGCAGGAAGCTCAGTTTACACAATAGAATTTGATATTGATGAAAAAGCTTTAAATGACGCTAAGTCAGGAAGAAAAGTTGTTTCATTGGATGAAGTAAAAAATAATATAGTTGCTCAGGATATTTGCAGTAATGAAGAGCTACAAGAAATAGAGGATTTCCTTATTTTCACTGGTCATTCAAGAAAGCAGATAATAGGTGTATTCAGTACATACAGAAAGTATGACGCTCAATACCAAGGAAGAATTCCTAAAAAACCTGAGACTGTGTTCAAAAACTATGACGGTTTTAATGCAGTAAAGAAAGCAGTTATTTATATGCTTAAAGGTAAATTCCTAAGATTTGTAGGGGAAAAGGGTACTGGTAAAAACAACCTTATTACAACTTTAGCTTGGATTTTCCAAAGACCATTATACGAAGTAAGCTTAAATAGAGACTTCGATAAATTGGATATGGTAGGCTCTAAGACTTTAAGTGTAGAAGGAGGCTATATCGAAATAGGCGAACCTATAATATCTGAAAAGGGGTTAATTGGTTGGTTAAAGTCTCTAAATTCAATAATTAGAGATACCGCTAATACATTCCTTAAAAAGAATACTAAAATTACATTTGATAAGGAAGCATTAATTGAAGCTATGGAAGTTGGAGCAATAATCAATTATGACGAAGTAAATACTGCTGACCCTGCTTTATTGGTAATGTTACACTCAATAACAGATAGTAGAAGGTCAATAGAAGTTGCAGGTTATGGTAGAGTTGTTGCACAACCAAACTTTAGTATAATCCTAACAATGAACAAGGACTATCAAGGGACTGTTAGTCTTAATGAGGCTACAAGAGATAGGTTCACACCTGTTGTATTCCCAAGTAGGACTTCAATTCTTGATTTGTTACAAGCTAAATTCCCATATGTAGACCAAGAGGATTTAAGTCTTTGTGATAAGTTATATCAAGGTATGTTAGGGCATGTTACAGAAGGGGAACTTTCTATGGATTGCATAACAGTGAGAGGTTTTATAGACGCACTTGATGTAATAGATGACCTTGACCTTAAAGAAGCTCTTGATGACAATGTTGCTAATCGTATTGAAGACGAAGAATATAAACAAAAGGTTTTAAATATGATTGACGACCTTGCTAATTAGGTTCTTTTAATAAGGGGGATATGTTCATAAGGGCTTCCCCCTTTATTTATTAAAGTTATAAAGTAAACATTATTTAAAACAGGTAAATTTATTAAAACAGGTAAGATTATTTTTAAAGGGAGATGGATTTTTATTATGGATATGAAGAAATTAGTACAAAGGGTTATAAAGTATTTCAATAGAACGAGTGTTTATAGTCAGCTTAGATCAAGCATGAAGTTCTTACTACCTCATAAAAAGAATATAGTGTTTAAGTTAAACATAGGTGGAGGTTCTTTCACTGATGGACAGCTAATCGTTATAGGTCTACCAGAATATATGATAGACAAAGAAGATAGAGAAATTTTCTCGGCACTTAAAGCTATAACTGGACATGAGAGTGAACATGTAAATAGCTCAGACTTTGAGTATACAAGAATATATTTAAAAGAAGCTTCTGATTATCTATATCAAGCATATGGAATAAACAGAAATCTTGGAGTAAAGATAAGTGACTATATAGAAAATGCAATAGAAGATGGAAGAATTGAAAAGAGACTTGTAAATAGAATGAAAGGTTACTTGAAACACATCAAATACTTTAGAGGTATGTGGTGGAAATATCAACCAGTTAGTGGCGAAGATGAATATAACGATTTCGTATTTGCTATATGTACAGTTGCTACTACAGGATTATATCCTAAAGACTGGGATGAATTTTATAAAGGTTCAAGAGCTGAACAAAATATTGAAAAGATAAAACCTCTTATTATAAAAGCCATCAATGCTTCAACTGAAAAAGGTTGTTGTAACTACTGCATGGATATTCTAAGAGAAGTTGGCGAGTATATAGCAGAACTAATACAAGACCAAAACATGCTTACGAATTTAATGCAGATGGTTGTAGAACGTGATTACAATACGTCAGAAGCAGGTCAAAGTACCGCTCCTTCTGGAAGTACAGTTTCAGTTCACTTTAAACCTGAAAAGAAAGATGATGACAAAGACCAAGACCAAGACCAAAATCAACAACAAGGTCAAGGCGGTCAAAGCTCAAAAGAGCAAGATGACCAAGACCAACAACAAAGCGGTCAAGGTGGTTCTCAAAATAAATCTTCTAATAAAGAAGAAGAAGAAAATAATGAGCAAAGCACTGACAATTCAAGTTCACCTTCATCAAAAGAAGGAAATGAAAAGGATGAAAATGGTCAAGGTTCAGGAGCTTCAAAGAATGAAGATAAAGATGAAAAGTCAACTTCAAACAATGAAGATAATGACCAAAGCCAAGGTGGTAGCTCAGGGAATGAAAATGAAGAAGAGAATAAAAAATCTTCTGGTGCAGGTTCAGATGGTGAAGAAAACCAAGACGAAAAATCAAATGATGAAAATGGTCAAGGTAAAGGCTCTGATGAACAAGAAAAAGAAGATGAAAGTAAGTCTTCTGGTACAGGTTCAGATAAAAATGAAAAAGATGAAGAAAACTCAAATGGTGCAGGTTCAAATGGCGAAGAAAACCAAGAGAAAGATGACCAAGAGAATTCCAATTCAAATTCAGGCAAAGGTGATAATGAGGAAAAATCTGAGAAAGAAGAACAAAATGGTGAAGGTGGAGCAAATTCAGAGGATAAAGATAAATCTAAGGAAGAAGAAAAAAATTCTAACGGAGATGGAAAATCTAATGAAAATGATGAAACCAATGAAAAAGACCAAGATGGTTCAAACTTAAACTCAGATGACAAAAATAAGGAAAATGAAGAAGACCAAAATGGTGAAGGTGGAGCAGGTTCAGAAGATAAAGATAAATCTAAGGAAGAAAATAATTCTAACGGAGATGGAAAGTCTGATGAAAATGATGAAACTAATGAAAAAGACCAAGATGGTTTGAATTCAAAATCTGGATCAGATGACGAAAATAATAATGAGAAAGATGAAAATGACCAAAATGGCGAAGGTGGAGCAGGTTCAGAAGATAAAGACAAATCCGATGAAGAAGAAAATGACCCTAACGGAGATGGAAAATCTAATGAAAATGATGAAACTAATGAAAAAGACCAAGATGGTTTGAATTCAAAATCTAACTCAGATGATGAAAATAATAAGTCAGATGAAGAAACTAATAAAGGTAATTCTGATGATGAAACTAAAAATCCAAATGAAGAGAACGATGAAGATGGAAAAAATGGTCAAGACGATAAAGATGATAACATCAAGATTGAGCATGTTCCAGATGAAAAAGATAATTCTCAAAATGAAGATGAAAAAAATGTTTCAAAATCAGAAGAAAATAAAAGCTCTGATGAAAAGCAAACTGGTTCAAACGAAAATCAAGACAATGATGAAGAAGGAAATAGCCAAGACAAATCTAATGAAAATGCTAATTCTCAAAACCAAAATAGTCAAGATAGTTCGGATAAAAGTGAAAGAAATATTGACCAGTATGGTGAACATGAAGACAACTTCTCAAACTATACTACAGACGCAGATATAGTTGAGCAAGAACTTGATAAAGTCAGAGAAGAGGCACTAACAGAGTCTCAAAGAGCTTTGGATAATGCTAAAAAGGAAGATGACAAGGAAGCTAAGAAAAAACAAAAAGAAGAAGACGAATCAAAAGCTTCAACTATCTCAACTGATGAATTAGATGAAATAGCTAAAAAGTATAAGAATGATGAAACTCCTCTATTCCAATCTGTTAGGTTCGATAAGGAAAATATAAAAGTCTTACCAACAGAAATAGAGAAAGAGGCTAAGAAACTTCAAAAGGAAATTAAGGAAATCTTAATTAATAAAAAACCATTCAACTCTAAGCACCAAAGAAGAGGTGTACTTGATACTAATGCACTATGGCAGTTTGGAGTTAAGGACTATAATATGTTCCAAAAGAAAGGTGTTCCAAACAAGTCTACTTACGTTTTCTATATCATTAAAGATGGTAGCGGTAGTATGAGTGAAAAGGTAGATGATTATGCTACAAAATGGTTTTATGCTTGTAAAGCAAGTGCAATCATTGAAGAAGCTATAAAACCATTTGTCCCTTTCAAAGTAGCAACATATACAGCAGGTTATAGAGACAATCTTCACTACGTAGTGAAAGATTTCAATGAAAATAACAAAGCTAATAAATGTTGGAACTTCTATCATTACTACAAGCCTAATAACGGAAACAAGGATGGGCATAGTATTAGAGTAGCAACTAAGGAACTTCAAAAGAGAGCAGAAACCAACAAAGTGCTTATAGTTTTATCAGATGGACTTCCATCTGCTTATAGGTCAGATGAATTCGGTCAAGCCGATGTTAGAGACGCTGTAAGAGAAGCAAGAAAGAATGGTGTTACTGTAATAAGTATAGCGTTTGGTAGCGAAGCTCACAGAAAGAGTGAAATAGAAACCTACAAGGCTATGTACCAAAATGGACTAATTGCTTGTGACCCTTCAATGATTACTAATGAGTTAATCAAGGTTTTCAAGAAAGAGTTCTCAAAATAAAAGTAAGAGGTGACGAAAGTCCCTCTTCTTTTTTATTTCCCAATATTTTGTCTAATAATTTATTTGATAGGTAAATTACATATTTTACATACTATTTGCCAATATGCTTCAAGTAAATTATCAGTATATATTACTAATGTTCCTAACTCAAATATTTTTATTGTGGCAAATTCAAACACATAGTATTTTTTATCAATATGGTATTTCATACTGAATTGACCACCAGTTCTTTCTTCGATAAATTTTCGCAAATCCGTCTCTGTAAATAATGGGGTGTCATAGTGATTATGCCCATATCTTACTTCACCTGTATTAGATAGATACATATGTGCTATTTTTTTATCTTGCATATATTTTATGAGTATATTTTGTGTATGCTCAGATTGTTCTAAAAATTGTTTTTCAGTTATAAAGTCCATACATACTCACTCCTCAACTTTAATTTAGTTAGTAATATAGCCTTCCCTTCAATGGAACACTTGTTTACGCAACGAATTCTTCATTTAATAATGTTAGTGTACCTCTCTTGGATACAATATGATACCTAAAGGTTTCCTCATGTTCATTAACATAATCAAAGTATCCCTTTCTAAGTTCTTTATCATAAAATCTCTCTACAGCTTGATTATGTAAGAACTCTTGTAGTTTAATCTTATCACCAAACCAAAAAGCGTCATCTAAGTCCTTAAACCTTACGCTATAACAAGGTGTATTTTCATCTGGACTTGAATCCATCAACTCTTCTATTTTGCTTTTCAATCTACTATCTATAATAACTGAATTGTTCATAAATCTACCACCCTTTTAAGTTATTTATATATTTTCATTGTAATGTATTAATCATATACTGTCAATTATTATTTACAAATCAAAACTAACCATAAATAGAAGTGGCTTATGTCTAAGGTCTCAGTCCCCTTTATGTTTTTAACTCTATTTATCTATAATATATCAAGTATTTTTTTTATAAAAAAGGTTTATCAGAAAATGGTAATTTTATTTTTTCAAAATGGTTTGATATTGACTGGTGGAAATGATATAATCTTTTCATGGACAATAGTCAACGAATATTTTTAACAGGTAATCAGTATTTTATTTAGAAGGAGATGTTTTATTATGCGTATATCAATTAAGTCAGAATTGGAATTAGGTCAAATCGTTGACATTGAGTTAGTTGAACGAGGACAAGTTGAAATTTCTCATAAAGGAGAAGTTTTAGAAACACTACCAATGGTAGTATTTAGTGATTTATTTGCAAGAAGAAAGAAATTCAAGGGTAAGATCGTGGAGTTAAATAGGGTAATGCCTATTAGATTTTATGATTTACACAGACATAGTGGTTACTCATTACTTGATGGAATGAATAAGATAAGTGCTATGGTGGAAAACACTGAATATGCAGGAGCTATTTCAGACCATGGAGTTATGTATGGAGTTCTTGAATACTACAAGAAAATGAATGAAGCAGGGAAGTTGCCAGTTTTAGGTTTTGAAGCGTACACAGAAACAATAGATGGTAATAAGACAAGAAACCATTTATTACTTCTTGCTAAAACTGAAAAAGGATTTAAAAACCTTGTAAAGTTAACAAGCCTTGGATATACAAACTTCTATAAAAAACCACAATTAAACTATGACATGTTAAGAGAATACAGTGAAGGTATTATTGTATCTACAGCATGTATGGGTGGAGAAGTTCCAAGATTATTAATGGAAGGTAAAAAGGATGAAGCTAAGAAAGTTTGTTTAGAGCTTATCAGCATATTTGGTAAGGAAAACTTTTATATTGAAGTTCAAAGACACAATATCGAAGGAGAAGACCAATTAAATGACGCTCTTGTAGCATTAGCTAAAGAATTAGACGTTAAAGTTATAGCTACAACAGATAGCCATTTCACTGCAAAAGAAGATAATAAGATACATGAAATACTTCTTTGCTTACAAACTAAGAAAACAATGGATGACCCTAAAAGAATGACATTCAAAGGTACAGGTTATCATCTACATACTTCTGAGGAAATGGAAGATATTTGGGCTGATATGCCAGAGGTTCTTGACAACACTTTAGATTTAGTAGAAAGCATAGACTGTCAATTGGAACTTGGAAAAATATATATGCCATCATTCCCTGTACCAAAAGGTTTCAAGGACGAGGCTGAATATTTTGAACATCTATGTTGGAAAGGCTTTGAAGAAAGATTTAAAGGTACTGACAAGTTTACAAGCGAAGAGTATAAAGAAAGATTACAATTCGAGATTAATACAATCAAGAATATGGGCTTCCCAGGATACTTCGTTATTGTTTGGGACTTCGTAAACTTTGCTAAGAGCAGAGGAATATTAATGGGTCCAGGAAGAGGAAGTGCGTGTGGTTCGTTAGTTGCGTATGCTTTAAGTATAACAGAAGTAGACCCAATACCATACGGATTACTGTTTGAAAGATTTTTGAACCCTGACCGTGTTAGTATGCCAGATATAGACCTTGACTTTGATGACAGAAGAAGAGAAGAAGTTATTGACTACGTTAAAGGTAAATATGGTGAAAAATCAGTATCTCGTATCATCACTTTTGGAACTTTGGCCGCTAAAGCTGTTGTTCGTGATGTTGCAAGAGTTCTTGGTAAACCATATGCTTTAGGCGATAAGATTTCTAAATCTATTCCAAAGACACCTAAAATGACTTTAAGTAAAGCATTTGAAGAAAGTCAAGAATTTGCTACTATGTACCAAAATGACCCAGAGGTTAGGGAAATAGTAGATATTGCAATGAAACTTGAAGGACTTCCAAAGAATATAGGCTCTCATGCTTGTGGTGTAATTATAGCACCATCAGCAGTAGATAATTATATTCCACAGGTTTTAATTGAAGATGATGAAACTGGTCTTTTTGAATTAACTACTCAATTCACAATGGCTGAATGTGAGGAAATGGGATTATTAAAAATGGACTTCCTTGGATTAAGAACTATGGGAGTTATTGGAAGATGTTTAGAAGATGTAAACCCAAAGAGAATTAAGTTAGGATTACCTCCACTTACTTTCATGGAAATCCCAACTAATGACGTTAGAATATATGACTTTATAGCCAAGGGAAATACAGAAGGTGTATTCCAATTAGAATCACCTGGTATGACATCTTTTATGAAGGAACTATTCCAAGACGTTCACTCATTCTTAGCTGTATTAAGCAAAGAAGCCCTTTATAAAAAAGGTGAAGAGTTATTTGAAAGAGCTATAGCGGGTATCTCACTTTACAGACCAGGTCCTATAGATGAAATACCAAACTACATTGCAAATATGTTGAACCCAGAGAAGATTACTTATGAAGTTCCACAACTAAAACCAATTCTTGACGCTACTTACTCTGTAATAGTTTATCAAGAACAATGTATGTTTATAGTTCGTGAACTTGCAGGATTTTCAAAGGGAATGGCTGATACAGTTAGAAAGGCGTTCTCTAAGAAAAAGGAGAAAATGATTGCTCCTCTTGGAGAAAAATTCATATATGGTGAAGAAGATGAAAACGGAAATGTAATCATCGAGGGCTGTATTAGAAGAGGTATTCCAGAAGCAGTTGCACAAGGTATCTGGGATAAAATGAAAAAGTTTGGTAGCTATGCGTTTAACAAATCACATGCGGGTGGATATGCAGAAATTTCCATACGTACAGCTTGGTTAGCATTTTACTACCCAACAGAATATATGTGTGCAACACTTAACAGTTTCATAACTAAGTCTGATAAGATTAAAACTTATCTTTCAGTATGTAAGAAGAAGGGTATTCAAGTTTTGCCTCCACACGTAAATATTTCAAGACAAGCATTTACAGTTGATGGAGAAGCTATAAGATTTGGTCTTATGGGAATAAAAAACATGGGTAAGACTTCAACATTAGTCATGGCTGAAAGAGACGAAAGAGGAGAATTCTTATCATTCCAAGACTTTGCTGAAAGAATGTCTAAGTTCCAAAAGGTAGATAAAGGTGTACTGGAAGCTCTTGTATATTCAGGTGCAGTTGATAATTTTGAGGGTACAAGAAGAGCTAAATTAGCAATTATACCTAAGTTAATAAAGGTTGCTACAAGCGAAAAGAAAGCTCACCACAGTGACCAAATTTCTTTATTTGATTTTGCAGTGGAAGCAAACATTCAAGATGTTGCAGAAAGCTTTATCGAAGCAAAGAAAATTGAAATGCCTGACCTTCAAGAGTTTGATAAAAGATATAAACTTGAAAAGGAAAAAGAGTTCGCAGGGTTCTATGTAACTGAACATCCTTTGGATGATTATGCGAAATTCTTTGGAGAAGAAGGAGTTTATGAAGTTGGTTTGTTAACTCCATCAGACGATAATGAAGGTTCTGATGAAGAAGAAGGAAGCTTTTCATTTGATGGCGAAACTATTAAGATAGCAGGTATAGTAAAAGATATAAAAACTTTCTATACAAAGTCAAAGAATGAACCAATGAATGTTTTCACTATTGAAGACAGAACAGGGGAAATCAAATGTGTTGCTTTCCCTAAAGATAAAATCAAGAATGAAGATAAGATCGTTGAAGGTAAAATTGTTATCCTAAATGGAACAATTCAAGACGATGAAAGAGGATTACAAATCATTGTTAAGACTATGATTGATGTTGACGCTATGAGACTTTCACAAACACCTGACGTAGTTTGGGTAAAAGGCTCTAACAACAGATTATGGGCAAGAAAACAATGGGCTGAGATTAAGAATTTAGTTGAAAAGAACCCAGGAGATGTATCAGTATTCTTCTCATTTAATGGTGAAAAACATGAAATGAAGGGTAAAATTAAACTTAACCTTAGTACAATCTGCTCCATTCAAGAACTTATGGGCGAAAGTAATGTTAAGATAATGTTCAAAGAATAAGTAATGAAAGTCAGAGTTTATCTCTGGCTTTTTCTTGTATAAAAAAACAGGTAATTTATATTACCTGCATTTCTTTATTTACATATTTAATTTAGATACACATATCCCAAGTAGGATTATAACTATACCTATGGCTGTTTTCCTGTTAATCAATTGTTTATGTATTAAATAAGCGAATATTGCTGTGAATATTGGTGTAGTGAATGATGTTAGGACGTAAACTTTAACATCAGATACAGCGTTTAATTGAAGGAATATACAGCAGACACTTATTACTGACTGTAATATAAACTGTTTCATAACTTCCTTATTAAGTCCAGTTATTTTATTTATGCTTTTACAGTTATAAATGGTATAGATAATTACATAGTTTAGACATTCCATTACTCCAAAGAGTGCAAGAGGTATGTAATTCATAAGATATTTTGCCATTACTGGTTTTGTTCCTGCACATATAAAAGAGACTAATAAGAGGAAACACTCTTGTTTAGTGAAGTAGAACCCTAAGTTCTTGAAGTCAACTGTAATGGTTAATATACCTACAAGTGATAGTATAAAGCCAACTAATGTTATAAACCCGTAAGAAGTACCTGTCAGTGCGTCAATTCCAATTGTAACAAAGAACATACATGATAGAACTATGTTTAATATATTTATATTTATATGTTTATGTCCCATTAGTTTAGTTTGAGATACATTTGAAAATATTCTAAAAGCTAAGTATAGAACTAAAACGCCTATCTGGACTAATCCTACCTTACCCCAATCTATATATTGAGTATTGCTCTTGTGATACACAATAAAGTACACCAATAAAGACCCTGATAAATTGAACCAACTGGATATAAGCACACAGTATTTTGTTGGTATTTTAGTAGCTAATCCTCTCGTTACTGAATTTGATAGTCCGATTAATAGTGATAGTAGCACACCGTATATATAAGCCATTTAAACCTCCAAGTTAATAATTGAGTACGTATTTACCTTATCACCATTGTTGACTGTAGTCAATGAATGTAGTGTTCAAACTGGCGTGAGAAAGCAAAAATGTACAGTCAATAAAATGTATTATCGTTGACTATTGTCAATGAATAAGATATACTTATATAGTCATCAGTAACGGGCAGAGGTGAGAAAAAAGTGAATAGATTTATCAATAGGTTGATGTATAGAGCATGGGTTCTTGTTGAGAACATGAAAGAAATTAAGTATGTAATGATATATTTTGGGGAAATGGGTACAAAGGAATTTAGAGACTTTCCATTAAACTCTCCTGATGTTAAAGATATAATGCAGACCACTTGTTGGACTGATGTAAGAGATAGAACCATATATGAAAAGGATATTCTTGAATATGAGGGGAAAAGATGTACTCTGTTTTTCAATATACATAAAGGAGAGTATCAAATATTACATATGGAAGGAAGCTTTGAAAAGTTTGACGCTGAAAAGGCTAAATTCAGTAGAGTAATAGGCAATATTTATGAAAGTCCATACAAATTGGTAAAGCGTAAAAGTTGAAATTTATAGATAGATGAAAGGAGAAATGATTATGGCTTTTTTTAAAGATTATCTAAACAAACAAAAGGCGAGAGCAAGGTATGGAGTATCTATTGCAAAACTGGATTACTTAGTTCGTGACCTACAAGAACAAAGAGCTTCTAAAATAGATAAAAAATACTGGGAAGAGGAACTTAAAAACTTAGAGGAATACGCTAAGTATATACCAAGTGCAAAGGAAGACCTTGTTTTGTATAAAGGATTATACGAAGAGTATGAAAAGATTTATAAATAGAAAAGCAATTACATTGCATAACTAAGGAGGAATTAAATGATATACAGGAATTTACCAGACATTTTTGAAGGAAAACTTATTCCTAAGAATTTTGGTCATATAGGTCATTTAAAAGGCAGTAAATTAATAGAAGATAGTGATAAATTACTTGGAGAATATGAACAAAGTAAGTATATAGTGTGTAAGCGTGACAAGAATGATTTAGTAATTATTACTGAAAAAATAGATGGAATGAACGCAGGTGTAGTAAAGAAGAACGGTATGTTATATCCAATAAACAGAAAAGGATATGATGTTCGCATTATGGGTTTAGTTCAAAAAGAGTTAGAAATATTGGGTATTGAGTGGGCAAGATGGGTAGATGAAAATTATTCACTATATGATTCTATATTAGATGAAGGAGAACGCTTGGTATTTGAGAACTGCATAATGCAACATACATTAAGATACAAATTCAAGGGCGAACCAGTATTTCTACTTACAAAATACAAGTCAAACAACAAAAGACTTAATTACAATACATTAACTGATTTGGCTGTAAAGAACAATATACAACAACCTCCATTATTAAACATTGGTGTGGCAGTTCCTCCTCAAATAATCTTAGAGCAATATCCTAAAGGTTGCTTAGGTGTTCAAGGTATGATTGAGGGAATTGTATATAGCTATGAACACAATGGGGAACAAGAGTCTTATGCTAAATATGTTAGTAATGAAATAATGGGTACTATGAAACCAAAAGTAGAATTATATAATTCTTTCAGAAGATAAATACAAAAGAAAAGGTTAGGTGGTTTACAAATGAAAAAAAATGCAAAGTTAGTTTTTAGGTATGCTACTATGGGTAGTGGTAAAAGTCTTGAAATTATTCAAATTCAACACAATTACAAAAGATGTGAGGATAAACATGGATTAATTATGGTGTCTTCCATAGACACAAGAGGAGCAGGTCAAATATGGACAAGAATAGGTATATCAGTACCCGCTACAGTGTTTGACCAAACAGATAATTTATTTGAATTAATTAAAAAAGAACATGAAAAGAAACCTTTAAGCTATGTCATTATTGATGAAGCTAACTTCTTAAAGAAGGAGCAGGTAGATCAGCTTGGAGATGTCGCAGACTTTTTAAAGATAGATGTGTTAGCTTATGGTATCTTAACTGATTTCCAAACCAATCTATTTGAAGGTAGTAAAAGACTACTTGAAATAGCAGAAGAAAAAACAGAGATAAGTGTAAGAACCATATGTTGGTGCGGTAAAAAGGCTACACATCATGGTAGGGTTATAGATGGGCAATTTGTAGCAGAGGGAGATGTTATCTGTATTGACGAGAAAGACGATGACGGTAAAGAAAGAGAGATACAATATGTATCATTGTGTAGACTTCATCATAAGTTGAAACAGTGGCACAAATAATAGATATTAAGAGACATGATGGATTACATCGTGTCTTTTTTTATATCCAATAATAAGAAGACATAAGACAGTTATGTCATTGACTACAGTTTATGAAAGAGAGTATATTTGTCATATAAAATAGAAAAATGTTCAATGATGACGGTTATACGCTTAATTTTTAAAAGTTATAAATAATATGTCATTTCACTATGATAACAATAAATAAAATAAGAAAGGAGTGGCTATCATTATGAAACACATTTTAAGCGAAGTACGCAATAAAATAAACAGCATAAATGATGAAACAGCTACACATTTATACAGAACATCGGAGTTAGTAAAAGAGTTCGGTGAGTTTTTAAATTTAACTGATACTGAAATCTCTAATCTTACTGATGGTGCTATGTTACATGACTTGGGTAAATATGAAATTCCCCAAGAAGTGTTATATAAAAAAGGCAAATTAACAGATGATGAATTTTTAATAATGAAAAGCCATGTCCTAAAAGCTACTATGGTTTTAGATATGGGTAAATTTGAAGAAAACATTGTTGATATTATTCTGCAACACCATGAAAGACCTGATGGAAAAGGTTATCCTTATGGATTAAAGTCTGAAAATATCAATAAATTATCAAAGATTTTTTCTTTGATTGATGTTTTTGACGCACTTACTACGGAGAGGGCGTATAAGAAAGCGATGAATATTGATGAAACTCTTATTTTGATAAACAAAGGGTTAGGTACACAATTTGATAAAGAGATTGGTTTGAAATTTGTTAATTTTGTTCTTCAAAGAGCAAATACAGATGTTAATTCATCAGTAATATAGAGAGGGTTTTCACCCTTTCTATTTTTATTTGCGTAAGACAGCATAGAACCGCCATTTTATTGACTGTAGTCAATGAAAATTATACAATGTACATAGAAAGAAAGTCAACTAATATTTTGTGGGAGGACATGGTTACAATGAATAATGATTATATAAATGGTGATTTAGTATTTTGCGAGTATGCTAAGGGTGAAAAGGCAAAAGGCAGAATAGTTAATATAAATGGTGATAAAATAAGTGTTGAGGTTGCTATAACAGGCAGAAGAAGCAAGACTATAGATAAAGATATAATTGAAGTCAGTAGAGATAAGATAACACCGTTTTCGTTTTAATATATAAATACATAGATTTAGATAGTTAGTAGTGCTGTGAATTTTCATGGCACTATTTTTAATTAAATTTTAAATATTAATTTAATTTCATTGACAACAGTCAACGAAGTTGGTAGAATTTATATATGATAAATCAGCAAAAATAATAAGAATTTGAGGGGAGGGAGGTTACAATCAGTTGTAACCAAACAAATGAAAAGAGAATACTTGGAGTTAAAGAAATGTGTTAAATCAACAACTGGATTTAAAAGA
>Ga0183101_1001924_pt1 | contig 16598 bp, 12 predicted proteins | sample Biomet3_FD_127790 | JGI IMG/M metagenome (GOLD analysis project Ga0183101, IMG submission 127790) | Microbial communities from bioreactor (seeded with sewage sludge) at LBNL, California, USA - Biofuel metagenome 3 | ecosystem: Engineered > Bioreactor > Anaerobic > Unclassified ... | reverse complement strand
TATAAAAAATATATAAAAGGAATTTTATTTACAAATTAATTTAAAAAGGTGGATTAGGATATATGTTATAATAAAGCGTATGCCAACTAATCTTATTTAAGTAGGAGGAATATTTATTATGTTGTATAAAGAAGCGGTAAAGGTTTGGTTAAATGGGAAAATCGAGGATTTATTAAATAAGTTCTTTTTTAAGTTCACTTATTCATCAAATAAGATTGAAAATAATGAAACAAGACTTAGAGATGTTGAAAGTGTATTCAAAGGAACGAGAGTTATAGGGTTTAAAGGCAATAAAAAGACTATCAAAGAAATCGAGAACCATAAAAAAGTATGTGATAATATGTTAGACTTAATTAAAGCACACAATTCAAAGTTGTCGATTGATATGATTAAAAAACTTCATTATGATTTAATGAATGATTGTTTTAGAGATGAATTAACATCTAAAGGAGAGAGAGCAGGGGAATTTAAGAAAGGTGATTATGTTGTGGGTCTACATGATGTAGGTGTTCAACCATCCGAAGTTGAAGAAAACCTTATTTCTTTAATTGAAGAGGTAAATGAGGCTACTATTACTGAAAATAACGCTTTGAAAGTAGTAAGCTATTTTCACTGTTGGTTCGAGTCAATTCACCCATTTGCAGACGGAAATGGAAGAGTAGGAAGAATGTTATTAAACTATCTTCTTATAGGAAATGGGCTACCTCCAATTGTTCTTTTTGAAAACGATAGAGAAGAATATTACTTAGCATTAGAATACTTCAATGATAGTCAAGAAATTGATAAGATGGTTAAGTTCTTAGATAATCAATCTTACAAGACTTGGGTTAAAGATTACAATGTAAAACATAAAAATTTAAAAGACCATTTAGATTAAAATTAAGGTTCAAGTTAATACTTGGACTTTTTTCTTTATAAAAAAATAGGTTCAAGGATAACCCTAAACCTATTTATATAAGATTTATTTATTTAACAGTATTCTTCCAAGCTCTACACCCATAGCAGAAGCCTGAGATAATCCCCTTGTAATTCCTGCTCCATCGCCTATAGCATATAGGTTCTTAATGCTTGTTTCAAATCTTTTATTGTCTATAACAACCTTATTGCTGTAGAACTTAACTTCTATACCATACAAAAGTGTTTCATCGCTTGCCATACCTGGAACAACTCCATCAAGAGCTTCTATCATTTCTATTAAGTCTTTCATAACTCTATAAGGAAGCACTAATGATAAATCTCCTGGCACAGCGTCTTTTAATGTAGGAGTTATATTGTTTCTGAACAGTCTATCATCTGTAGTTCTTCTGCCTCTTATCAAGTCTCCATAGCGTTGAACCAGTATCTTATTACCTGACAACATATTGCCTAACTGTGCTATATGCTCACCGTATTCTATAGGTGATTTAAATGGCTCAGTAAAATTAAGAGATACTAATAGTGCAAAGTTTGTATTGTTGGTTTTCATGTCCTTTGATTTGTAAGCATGACCATTAACTACAGCTAAGTCGTTGTCATAATACTCAGTAGATACCTCTCCCGAAGGATTAGAACAGAACACTCTTACCTTATCATCAAATGTTTTTGTGTAGTAAACTAATTTGCTTTCATATAAGTTATCATTAAGTTCCTTCATTACTTCATCTCGAACTTCTACTCTAACTCCTACATCAACTGTACCAACGGTAGTCTTAATGTTATGTTGTGAACATTTTCCTTTAAGCCAGTGAGAACCTTCTCTGCCTACTGCAACAACTACTTTGTCAGCATAAGCCTCTTTGTACTCAACACCAAATTCTACGTATCCATGAAGGTCAAGTGGTTGGTTATCTATCTTACATAATATATCGCTCTTTGACCTACTTGAAATTTTAACACCCTTAATAGTATCTTTATCTATCATTAAGTCAGTAACCATGCTATCGAATATAATGTCTACTCCGTTATCTATTAGGTATTTTTCAAGCTCACCATATATTCTATAGCCTTCCTCAGTACCTAAGTGTCTTATTGGGCAGTCTATAAGTTTTAAGTTATTTTTTATAGCTTTCCTTCTTATCTTTTCAACTTCTTCTTGAACGCCTACTCCATATACTGTACTATCCGCTCCAAGTGAAAGATATACTCCATCAGCATAATCTATTAATTCCTTAGCTTTATCATATCCTACTACATCTGGAAGTATCCCACCTACATCGGGAGATAAAGATAACTTACCATCGGAATAAGCTCCCGCTCCTGCGAACCCTGTAGTAATTCTACATGAAGGTTTACAATGAACGCACTCTTTGGTAGTTCTCTTAGGACATATTCTATTCTTTATGGATTTACCTTTTTCTATCATAAGTATTTTTATGTCTTTATTTTTAGTAATCATTTCATATGCGGTAAAAGCACCCGAAGGTCCTGCACCTACTATTATTACATCATATTTCATTATTTATTTTAACTCCTTTGTGAATGTATTTTCAAACCTCACTATTATATTAAGGAAACTTGAATATTAAAACAATGAATTAAAGGAGCTAAACGGTTTTACATATTACAAACTTATAGTCAATAAAATAAAAAAAGACCTAAATTTCACGTTAGGTCTATAGATATTAAGCTAAATGAAAGATGTCAACTATCATTGAACAAATTCCAAAGGCTACAGATGATGAACCAAATATAATTCCACTAAACATAGAAGTTTTATCTTTCTTCATAATAAAAGAGAAAACCAATGATATTAATGACACTCCACCTACTAATATTGCTAAAAGCATAATAGAACCAGTAATTAAAAACATATATAAACCTCCTTAAAATAAATGTCAAAGCGACAACCTTTTTTATAAATAAACTTAATTCATTATACTGAAATGCTATGTGCTTTATTATAGAACAATATTGAGATAGAAAACTGTTATAGGTTTTTAAATTAACCACTACCTTATTAATAAGAAACAATAAGGAGAGTGTTATTTGTTATGAGGTTTATTATATATGCAATAGAAAATGACCTAAGCAAAAAGATATTTGATGTAGATAAGGATAGTAAAACTGTTAGTGGCATTATTGAGACTATTAAAGCTAATGGATATAAAATAGGGGATAAAAACTTTAAATATGATTTAGAGTTTGAAGATATTATTTCTTTCAATGGGAAAGTGACCAATAAGAATAAGTGTCTGATGGTTAAGCAAGTATAGTGTTATAAAGTAAACATCAAGACGATAACTTCCGATATAAGACGAAAGATGTTCAGTATATATATGCAATATGTAAAAATGTTACGAAAATATACTCAACAGTAAATTGAATATTACAATAATTGTATAAATTTTAGAGTTCACTTAGTTATTAAGTGGACTATTTTTTTTATTAGAACCACTTAGGTTGTCGAACATGGTTCAAGGACTTATAAATTGACTGCAAAGGATATAAAATATAAAATTAGACTGTAGTCAATGAAAGGAGAATGATCTTATGTCGAGGTCTTACCAAGTTCCTCCTGATATGAAAGAAAAGGAAAAGATTATCGGAGGAGTATTGAATATAAATCAGTTCTTGTGGTTAGTAGGCGGGTTCGTAATTGGAGCAATGATGTTTATGATATTTTGGAGTATTACTCATTTGTTAGTAATAGCATTATTTTTCACTATATTGGGTGGAGCTTCATTAGCACCATTTGCTTTCTATAAAAAGAAGGACTTGACATTATATCAATACATCACAAGAAAAAGGGCTTTTAAAAAGAAAACCCACAAATTGATTAATCATAGAAAAGGAGTAGGTAAATAGCTATGGGAATAATATTTGCTGTAATTTTCCTCTTGGCGTTATTCGGAGGAATGGCATTTGCTGTTAGGTATCAGCTAAAGAAAACTGACCCTAAAAATTTAGACAATTCGTTAAAGGTAGACGTTCAATCTGCACAAGAATTCTTACCATTTCAAGATATAAAGGATTCCATGATAGACCTTGGTGGTCATCACTATAGAGCAATAATTGAATGTTCATCTGTAAACTATAACTTAAAAACTGACAAAGAGAAAGAAATCATAGAATTATCTTTTCAAAGATTTTGTAACTCTTTAAACTTCCCACTAACATTCTTTATTCAAACAAGAACAGTGGACAACACTAAAATGCTTGAAAATTTAAAGGTTGATTTAGAACAAACTGTTAAAGATTATCCTAATTTAACTGAGTATGCAAATATCTACTACGGAGAAATTGCAGACCTTCCAAATCATATAGGCAACAACAAAATGAAGAAAAAGTACATCATTGTACCATGTTGTGAAGCTTTAGAGCTTGGAAACCTAAATGATGAAGAAAAGTATGATTACTCATTAAAAGAGATTTATACAAGATGTCAAATCCTTATGGACGGTTTAAGTTCAATGGGTATTAAGTCAAAAATTCTTGACACTAAGAGTATCGCAGAGCTTCTATGTTCAGCATATCACAAAGATAATTACTCTCATGCCGACCAGGTTATGAGCGGAGAATATCTTGGAATGTTTGTAGAAGGTAAAGAAAATAAGTTAGCTAAGGTTTCACCTGACGCAAAACTTGACTGGATACTGTATGAAGCACAGGTAAGGTTACAAACAGAACTTCAAGGTGAAAAAATACCAGAAGATGTTCAAGAATCTACTACTAAGGCTATAGAAGAAATAAACAAAATTAGAGACGCTGTTGCAGGATACTATAACGGAAAAGAAAAAGGTCACGTGCAGTCAGTAACATCTCTAAATACTAAGAAGAAGGACTAAGGAGGCAATTAACTTGTTTAATAAACGAAAGAAAAATAAAAATGAAGAAGTTGTGTTGGATGTAAATACTCCTAAAGCTAACGGTAGAGTTGAAGTTGATATAAATAAGAAATCTTCCTCTAAAGACGCTTTAGATAAGGGTATGAGAACCCTAAAGGACTTCATAGCTCCTCCTTCTTTTGATAGAGGACATGAAGACTACATGATGGTAGGAAGTAAGTATGTAAGAAACTTTGTAATGCAAGGTTATCCTACCAATGTAGGTGTAGGTTGGTTAGACCAACTATATAACTATGAAGGTGATATGGATACAGCAATATACATAGAACCTGCTGATGACAGAACTGCGTTAGATGAATTAACTAATAAAATCACTCAGTTTGAATCTCAGTTACAAATCGAAAGTCAAAAGGGTAATATCAAAAATATTACAAGACTTAGAAATACCATAGAAAATCTGTATCAACAAAGAGAAAGAATAGAGCAAAACTATGAAAATATTTTTTATGTTGAAATACTTTCAAATCTTTACACAGATACAAAAGAAGAATTAGATAAGGAAACTCAAAAGCTTGATAACAAGTTGAAAGGTAGAAAGATATACTTAATGCCTTCTTATTTGAGACAGGATGATGGATATAAGTCAGTTCTACCATATGGAAAAGCTTACATTGATGACCTATTCAGAAACCTAAACTCAGGTGCAATGACAGCGTGTTTCCCATTCTATAATTCTGAAATATCTCACCCAAACGGAGTTTTTGTAGGAGTTAACCTTGCAACCATGACACCTGTATTCATAGATTTCTATGACAGAGCGTTGCTTAATAACTCAAATTTAACTGTATTTGGACAAGCGGGTTCAGGTAAAACATTCTTCGTTTCACTATTAACTATGAGAAGTGCCTTACGTGGTATCAGAACAGTTATCGTTGATCCAGAGGGAGAATATAAAAAATTAACAAGAGCATTAGGTGGGTCCCACATATATATCGCTCCTGACAGTGAACACTTCATTAACCCTTTTGATATAGAAGAAGAGGAAGAAGTTGATGAAAATGACCAACCTACGGGCGAAAAGGTTGTAAGAATTAAAGATAAGGTATCTGATGTTCTTAACCTTATAGCAGTTATGGCATCAGGAATATCAGCAGAGCAAAGGTCTATAGTTGCTCACGTTGTAAGTCAGGTATATGAGGAAAGAGGCTTCACAGAAGACCCAAAAAGTCTATACATAACTGAACCTTACTTTGATGATAAAACTGGCGAGTTCTACCATGACGGAATGAAGAAACCAATGCCTATGTTCACCGATTTCCATGATGAACTTGAAGAATATGCAAACAAAGAAAACAATAGAGAACTTCAAAAACTATCAAACGCATTGAAGATTTTCAAAAAGGGCGGAGTTTATGACATGTTTGACTGTCATACTTCTGGCGAACTTGCGAACTTCAAAAATGCTCCAATAGTTACTTTCGATATATCAAGACTTGAAGAAGGCGTTCTAAGACCAATCGGCATGTACATTGCACTGAGTTGGACATGGGAGAAATTCGCTAAGAAAAATCCTCATATAAAGAAAAGGATCGTATGTGACGAGGCGTGGATGTTAGTAAATAAGAACATGGCGGGACACGAATATACAGCCCAATTCTTAGAAAGTTGTTCAAGAAGAATTAGAAAGAGAAATGGTGGACTTCTTGTTGCTTCACAAAACTTTATAGAATTTGCGAACAATGAGCAAGGTAAAGCAGTTCTTACAAATGCCATAGTAAATATCTTCTTAAAACAAGATAGTACGGACATAGACGCTTTACAAGACACATTCAAGCTAAGTGATGGAGAAAGAAACTTCTTATTACAAGCAAAAAGAGGAGAAATTCTCATAAAAATGAGCGGTGAAAGCTCTGTAGCTTACGTAATGCCTTTTGATTATGAAAAAGACTTAATTACAAGAGCTTATGTATCAAGAAATTAAGGAGGGGTATCCTTGGAAAATAAACTAAAGAAAAAGAGACAGGGGTTTTTTAAGCCCCTCTCTAAAATAATGTTAGGGTTGATGACATTCGCTACGTTATCAGCCCCAATACAAGCCTTTGCCCATAACGCATACTTCTTAGGTATTACTGTCGATACTGGTAGTAATAGATATATGGGTACAGTAGCGTATGATGACAATTCAATGATAGCAAACAACCATAAAGAAGCACAAATTGCAGGTTTCTATGACAGTAGTATATTAAATGATAGCTTTTCTTTACCTGCGGTAGACACTTCAAAAATGGGTGATGACGCAAAGAAAAGATATACAGACACCAGTAAAGTATCAAGCGGTGATGGTGACAAGGCAATGATTTATACATTCCCTGCTGTCCATTCAAGAGCCTTGGTTGGTGGAACTGCAACAGACGCTACATCAAAAGATATGGATAGGGCGTACTGGGTTAACGATACACTTGTAAGTTCATTTAATGACGCTTTAACATTTGTTATGAGTAATTCAGATTACAGCACTACAGCAAACACTTCAAGCGACAGCAAAACAAAGACATTTATGGATTTAGCTGTTAGTTTAGCACAAAAAGGAAAGTCAGGTGGTAGCTTTAGTTTTAGCAATAAAACATTTACAGTTACTAAAGGATTTGACAAACCTGCAAATGGTTTAAAATCTGATGATTATGTACAAATAAGTGCAGATGGAGTAAAAGCTACACCATTCATCTATAGAGTTCAAAAGGGTTACTACACTGGTCAAGAGCTAAATAATAACTCAGATGAATATAAAGGCAATAAAATTGTTGGAAAAGATGTTGAGTATTTAACTTGGAAACATATCGTACTTCAAGGTAACTATAACTATGAAGTTAGTGGAACATCTTATTCACAAGTAACTAAGATTTTAAAACCAGATAAGTTCTCACAAGCAATAAGCGACTTATTAAACACTATACTTGGTACTATAAGGTCAGCTTTAGGATTATATACTTTCCAAGAGCTAATGTTAAACCAAGGAGTTAGAAGTTCATCATTCTTCTATGGTATTATGCCTAACTCATGGTATAACTCAGCACAAACATTACACTTTGTATGTCAAGTTATAGCATGGTCGTTAATTATAGGAGCTTTAGTTAAATTGCTAATTCAAAGAAACATTGCTTCAATAAATACATCTATGAGAGTAAACCTAATGGAAGGTGTACAAAATATCATTCTTACAGGGTTCTTACTATCATTGATAGTACCATTATTCCATATACTTGCTTCATTGAATATGCGACTGGTGGCTGTTTTTGCAAATGCTTCTCTGTATTCAGACGTGTTTGGAGTTTCGGTAGGGTCTTCGGGTGCATTAATCGGAGGTATTATTCTTAACATAATGTACTTCTTGATAATGTGTTACTTCAACTTTGTATACATAGTAAGAGGTATTACAGTTGCATTACTATATGGTACAGCTCCATTATTCGTATGCTCTATAGCATTTGGTGGAAAGTACAAGCAGTTGTTCGGTAGTTTCTGTAAAGAGCTTGTAACAAATATATACATGCAAACATTCCACGCTATATGTCTTGCTTTCTTTGCCACTGTAAGTATTGGCGGAAGTGCAAGAGGTATCGAATCCATAGTTCTTATATTCTCATTTATACCATTAACTCAGTTCTTTAGAACAAACCTAATGGGATTAAGTGGTGATATGGGAGACAAGTTAGCAGGAAACGCACTTTCAACAGGTGCAAGTATGGCTACTGGTTTTATGATGGGGTCATCTATGGGTGGCAAGCAAGGAAAAGCTTCCACAGGTGCAGGTGCAGGAGCAGGAGCGAGCGGAGCTAAAACACAAGGGTCTAACGCTTCCGCAGGAGGAAATCTTCAAAACAAATCTTCTGACCAGTTAAGAAATAGAGCTGAGGCTAAGAGTTCTAATGGAAGTGCTACTACAACAGCAGGTGGAGGACACGCTAACTCAATCAATGGTGGAGCGAATGATGAAATTCCAAATGCTCAACTTACTAAGATTGGTAAAGCTAAGGAAGCTCTTGGAAACTTTGCTGATAGTAAAACAGGTAAGACACTTGGAGCTACAGGCAGAATGGCAGGAAACCTTGGTAAGATGGCTATTGGAGCAGGTATGGCTATAGGTGGTTCTGCTGTAGGTAGTAGAGAAATTACATCAGCAGGTACAAGAAACCTATCAAAAGGGGCTTCTGGTGCTACAGGTCAGGTATCATCTGGATACAACGCAGTCAAAGGAAAAGTTGGAGAGGCTATAAATAATAGCTCTTACGTTCCTCAAAATGAAGGTTTCATGTATAGTCAAGATTTAGGTAATGGTACTATAGACTATAAACATGGAAAGACAGGTTTAGAAGCTGATACTGGTATAGCAGGTATGACAGATACAGGCAACGGTATTCAATACGAACTTGGTGGAAAATATGACAAAGATAGCAACTCATTTGATTATGGTAGCTACAATGATGAAGGCGACTTTGTACCTAATACAGAGTTAAATTCAAGCCAAGGTCATGCTAACCTAAACGAAATGCTTCAAGCGTTTGGTTCTGATAATGATGAAGCTAAGGACTTCTATAAGAAACAAGGTATCAGCGATGTTGGGTTCACTAAAGATGGTGGAAACCTTGTACTTAACACATCTAAAGGATATGGTGGAGTTAATAAGGCTAATAATTCTGGTAATGGCTATGTTATCAATAAAGGTAATACAGCACCAGTTGGCATGAAAGATGTTACAAATGTTCCATCATATGGCGAACATTCAGCTAAGATAGAAGCTCAGAAGGAGCAAGCACATCAACAATCTTTAGACCAAAAGAAAGCTGACATGGATGTTATGGAAAAATCCAGAATAGAAACCAAAGAAAACAATTTACCTGAAAGCCTACGTGTCTATGAAAAAGAAGAAATGGGCAAAAAGCAAGTAAGGCAAAAAGTTAAAAATACAGAGTTCTAATACAATGGAATTGTAGTAAAGGCTTCAAATAAAGTACCTTCCTGTTTGTACAGGAGGGTATTTTGTTTACAAATAAACCCCATTGACTGTGGTCAAACCATATAGGGAATATAAACTATAGATAACAATTATAATTCATAGTAGACTTAATTATACATGATATTAGAAAGGAGAAACAATCTAATGGATGAAGAAAATAAAACCGCAAGCGACCAGTCAGGAGAACAGGTCGAACAACGTTTAAATGATATACAAAACAAGGCTATGTCTAAAGGGTCTAAAAAGGCAGGAAAATTAGCTGTAAAAGCTGTGAAACAAGCCTCTAAAGCTATTGTAAAAGCTCTTATATATATAGTTAAAGCTATTGTGGCCGCACTTGGTCCTTATTTGTTAGTTTTGTTATTTGCATTTATGTTATTTTATCTTGCATGGGACATGCTGTTTGAAACAAGAGGTAAAGAACAGAGTTATCAAATGCAATCAACGGAAGAGGATAACACTCTTGTAAAAGATGATAAAGGAAATTATAATGCAGTTGCTTTAAGTAAGGGTAATAAAATGGAGAAAGCATTTTATACTGTATTTTCAGACAAGTCATATTATATGGTTATAGGAGACAGTAAAACTCTGTATAAACCTGATGACACTAATGTACCTAAAGATGAAGAGGGTAAAGTAGTAGCTGACAAATACGGAAGAGAGAAGATGTTTTATCTAAGCCCTAATGCTTTATATACTTTAGATGAATTCTTAAATAACAATACATTCAGATTTCCAGAGCAATTTGTTCAACACGTAGCATATGACCCTGATTCCTTTACACTAAAGCAATTAGCTGATGATAAAGGAAATTTACAGGTAGATTCACAAGCTTATGACCAAAAGACAACAAAGCCTATATCTGGACAAAAGATTAAAGGTGTATGGGATTACGGATTTGCTCCAATTCTACACTATGAAGAATATAGAGAAAAGAAGGAAGCAGAAGGTAAATACGTACAAGAAGAATACTGGGATTCATCCCATGAAGCTCAATGTATCAAAACAAAAGACATAGATGAAAGATACTACAAACTTATATACGACAAACAAGTTTGGATGATTGACAAAGTTGTATCATCAGCAGGTACTATATCAAATAAAATTACTGCTGATAGAGTTAAAGGAGACGCTTTTAAAGATAGTGAAATATATTGGGAAGGTGACAAGCCTATATATGAAGAAAGAGAACATTCAAGAACTGTAACAAATGATGATGGCTCTACATCGGAGGAAAGTTACACGACATGGGAAATAGACCACTATCAACACGTTAAGCTAAGAAAGTATATAGACGCAAACTATTACAATACTATTCCTACATATGTTGGAGAACCTGATACAAGCCAAATTACAGGTAACAAATACTTTAGGGATTACTTTGAACATTATTCAGCTTTTGTTCCTGAAAAAGTTATGACAACTTTTAACTTCACAGCAAGAACTGGCGTAGATGAAAGTGAAATAAATAAAATAATTGAAGCTGATACATATGACCCTTCTAATCCTAATGCTTCATCAAGCGGAGGGAACGTGGATATGGCACAATTCCAATTAGGTAATGGTGCTTCATCTGATAATTATAAAATGGCACTACAATACTTACCTTCTTTCAAAAGATGGGGACAAACATACGGAGTTGACCCATACTTATTGTTAGCTCAGGCTTGTCAAGAATCTGGTGGAAATCATCAGGCTTCATTACCAGGCGGAAGTAACTATAATGGGCATGGTGTGGGGTTAATGCAGGTTGAAGAGCCAGGTCATGTTATAACAAAAGTAACTGCCTTTAATTTAGAGACAAAGAAAAAGGATATTTTGAATATTTCAAGCGTAGAAGATGTTCGTAACGTAGATGACAATATAAGAGTTGGAGCTATGGAACTTGCTGAAAAAATGGGAGAGACTAATGCAAATGTTCTTTTAGGGGTACAAGCCTACAACATGGGATTGGGCGGAGCGATGAATGTTGTAAAAGCCTCTGGCATGGCATGGGAAGACGCTAAGAATAATCCATCAAATCTTGCATGGATGGGTAGTAGAAATATACAAGCGGGAGACCCAAAATACATTGAAAATGTATTAAGATACTATGCTTCACCTGATGATAAAGTTCCTTATGCTGTAAAAGAAGATGGAACTAAAGTAACTGCTTCTGGTAGTATACAGACTGGTTTTGCTTCTGGATTATCAGTATCAGGCGGTAGTTGGGGAGATAGATTTACTTCTTGGATAAAAGAGAAGTTTAAAGAAATCACTGATAATTTTGAGGAGTTATTTGGAATAAAACTTCCTGAAAAATTAGACCCTAACAGAATTGAGTACCAAAATCATATTCCAGAAAACAGAGTTAATGACATTATTAATATGATGTTTTCTATGGAAGAGAAAAAATATTTCTCTGAATATGGAGATATTACAGACCAAGTTTGGAAAGAAAAATATGCTCAATTATTCAGTAATCCAATGGGAGCATATTGGCAGTCAACATTTACTGTTAGTTCATCTGATTACTTCCCTAATGGCTTCCAAAGTCCTGTAAGTGGTACACCTACCATATTAAAAGGTTTTGGAAATGTTAATAATGGAGGTAGTACAGAGTTCCATCGGGGCGTTGACGTAGTAGTTCCACAAGGAACTCCAATATATGCGGTGGCTGATGGTACTGTATCTAAAGCTGAGAATAATTCCAATGACAAAGCTCTTGGTAAGTATGTACAAATACAACACACTCCTGATGTATACACTGTGTATGGTAGTATGGACACTATTACAGTAAAAGACGGAGATAAAGTTACTAAGGGACAACAAATTGGTACTTCTGGTAATACAGGAGACTGCGGAGGTTATGTATTACACTTTGAGTTAGTAAAGAGCAATCAGCACGTTGATGGTTCTTGGGTAATTACAGGAAAAGGTGTAAATCAAACAGCGTCAGGTCCATTATCAATAGAAGGTTCAGCTAAAGCACAGGCTATATACCAAACAATGTCTCAATACCTTGGTTCATGGTACGCATGGGGTGGCACTACTCCTCCTACAAAGGATGGTAGCGGTACTTGGGTAGTTCCTCATGGAACAGGCAATTATGTGGGTGGTCAAGAAACTACTACACCAGGATTTGACTGTTCAGGATTTACTCAATATGCGTTCCGTCAAAACGGAATTACTATTCCAAGAACTTCGGAGCAACAAATGAACTCTGGTAGTAGTGTAAGTGTATCAGACGCTCAACCAGGCGACTTATTGTTCTGGCATAGTGGAGGTCACGTAGGTATGTATATTGGTGATGGTAAGTATATACACGCTCCCAAAACTAAGGATGTTGTAAAAATATCAACTGTAAATTGGGGTGGTGTAGAGGCTGTACGTAGATATATAAACTAAGTATAGAGAGCTAAGATGTTAAGCGTCTTAGCTCTTTGTGCTGTTATTAAAGTATTAGAGCATTACTATAATATATAAGACCTTTAAAACTAATGATAAGGCGGTGCAGTATTATGAAAAATACTATAAAAAAATTTATACTAATGTTCCTATTTTCAGTATGCCTACTACCTGCATTTAGTGTAGGTGTATACGCTTCTGATACTGCCATATCAACAACACCTATAGGTACGGTTTCTACTTCCAACCAGAATACATCAACTCAAACAAATGGTGCAGTTAATATAGCTCAGGTTGAGAGTGAAGTTATGCCGAAAACTACAATAGACCAAGCAAAAGTTTGGGCAACAAGAAAAGGAAATGACTTAGTAAGTCTATTGCAAACTATTGTACAACCTCTTGCGGTAATAGTATTTATAATTAGTGCTTTTGTTGCAATGTTTGGAGTATTCGGACATGGCGGAGTTACCATGAAAGGAATAATTGGTATGGCTATCGCAGTAGTTATGTATACAGGAGTGCTTTTCGCACCAGAAATAATTCAATTTACTTCTGGTTGGTTAGCAAGTTAATATAGATAACTACATTTAAGAGAACTTTCTGAAATAAGAAGGTTCTTTTATTTTTGTCAATAAAAAATACCCTCCGAAGAAGGTATTTATATAATCACACTACCAATACATACTCCATTAGGTTTATGATTGATGAATGGGAAGAAGCATTTTGTATTATTTTCTCTATTTTTTCAATATGCTTAGATACAAAAAATCCTCTTATACGATTTTCACCTATTTTAAATGCTTTATTAGGGTCTTTCGCTATCTTCCATCTATAACGCATATTTAAAAGATTTTCCTCTTCCTTATTAATCTCGATTACTAAATCTAACTCATGTAGATTTATGTTATAGTCTTTTACTATCACGTATTGCACCGTCCTTTGTTCAATAAATAAAATTTTATATACCTGTTTTTAATTTAAAATACATTTTATTATAGATAGATATAGAATACTTATTACTCACCCCTAATAATGATGTAATGTAAACATTATTTGCACTGCACTAATATAAATAAAAATCTTTATGTAATAAATTAACGTATAAATACCTATATATACATCGAAAGTTTAATATAACTATTCACAGGTAATTTTACGTAAAATTAGATACATGACGGTTAATTAACCAAAATCATGTATCCTCTCATTGTAACTAAGCTTCTATAAGTACATTACTGATCTGAATTGAAAGCTCTTTCATCAAGTTTAAATACTCTTTATTAGGCTTTGTATCTATTTGTATTAATGGTCTTAGTGGAAAGTTTTTATTTTGCATAATAACTGTTCCGCTTAAACCATTTGTTAACTGAACTCTTAACCCGTTTGGATAACAGTATACAGAGCCTTTGAAGTCATCATATATGGCAGGGTCAAATCTGCTGTTAGTTTCTGCAAGTAATTTTTCCATAATTTCCAATGGAAGATAACCCTCCTCGTTAGAGGCACAGTTAGCATATTCATCGCATATAGCAACAATCTTACTAAATTCATATATCTTGTCACCCTTCATTTTATCTGGGAAACCCTTACCGTCATGTCTCTCATGGTGTTGTGCTATTGTAACTGTAACTGTAGGAGAAAACATAGAATTAGATTTTGCTATCTTATATCCCAACTTTACATGGTCATCTCCATTTACAAATAACTTTCCTACATCGTGTAATAAAGCACTAATACATAAGTTTACGAGTTTTGTTAAGTCGTATTTTTTATGAACGCCTACCATTAATGTTAGTATGGCAACATCAATAGTGTGTATAGCTAAATTTAATTTATCGTCCATTTTACCTATATTATTGAATAGAAAAGCATTTTCAGATAAATTCACACTTTCTATTAGTCCTTTAGCTACCGTATAAAATGTGTCATAGTTAGGTATTTTGCTAACCTTTATTTTGTTAAATTCCTCATTAAGTAATTTGATATACTTAATTTTATTTACTGGACTTATCACTTCTTGTAAAGCACATTCATTATTACCATCTTCTATATAAAGGGTACTTATACCCATCTTCTTTATTCTACCTATACCTGCTATATCAAGAACTAACCCCTTATTCATATACAATATACCGTTTGTATTGTATATAGGAATTGCAAGAGATTGTCCGATTAATTTATCATTAATTACTACAAGTTTCACTGTTATCACATCTCCTTTTTTCATCGACTAAATACAAATATAATTATACAATGTTCGTTGACTATAGTCAATAGAATAATGTCGAATTTCCTGATAGAAATAAATTACAATTAATATTCTTGATAAATTATTAAATATAATGAGTTTTTTCACTATTTAAAATAGAATTTATAAAACATAATTGATTAGAGTTGATAGAGTTTTTTTTATAGTATATAGGTTTATGATTCGAGAGTAGTTGTGAATATTCTGACAATTTAAAAATGAACATAAAAATAAGGATATACATAGTCGTATATCCCTATAGAGTGAATTATTTATTATTATTGTTATTTGGTGCTTGTGGAGTTGTTGCATTAACCATATATTGTGCAGTTATATAACCATTAATATGAGACTGAACAGTTAAGGCTAATTTCTTTAAATCATTGGCAGGTATTGGAACTTGAACCATTTGACTTGGTTTTGTACCATACTTAGGAACTATTAATCCTGTATCGCTTTCTTCTCCAACACCTACTTCACCTTTTAACATGAAAGGTGCTTTTAAACCAGGAACAACCTTTAACTGTCTTGATAAGCATTTTCCTTGTGGAATAGCATACATTTCTGAGTAAGGTTTAAATTCATTCTTCTTTCTTCTTTCATCGGATCTCTTTAAACTTTCAGGGTTCATTCCGCCCATATCAGTAAATTCATCAAGTTCTCTTGGATAAACAGTTTTACCTTGTTTGTCACTTTCTTGTTTCGCTCTTGCTTTTTCAGCCTCAGCCATTTTAGCAACTTTACCACTAATAATATCATTAGCAAATACTAAGAATTTATCCATATCCATGAATAAGTCGATTTCTTTTGTGAACCTATTTCCTTTTTGTTGCTTTTCATCGTACTCTCTAAAGTTAATTTGTACCTTTCCAATTGCAAAGGCACTATTCATTACCTCTAAGAAACAATTCTTTCCGTCTAATCTGATTATTTGTCTTGGGTCTTTTTCGTATTTTGCCATAAATAATCCATCTCCTTTTTCTTTATACTTTATTATATTTTATTTGCTGATTTTTATTCAAAAATTAGAGTTCTAACAAGCTCTAAAGCCTTTGTTTATCAGCGTTTATAGATTACCTTACCTATAAATTAATTATACTAAATTACACTGATAATGTCAATAAAAATTTACGAAAATATGAAAAAAATATATTATAGAGGATATAAAATATTAACTAAAGCCATT
>Ga0183101_1000594_pt1 | contig 16600 bp, 12 predicted proteins | sample Biomet3_FD_127790 | JGI IMG/M metagenome (GOLD analysis project Ga0183101, IMG submission 127790) | Microbial communities from bioreactor (seeded with sewage sludge) at LBNL, California, USA - Biofuel metagenome 3 | ecosystem: Engineered > Bioreactor > Anaerobic > Unclassified ... | reverse complement strand
AAAAATCTTTTTTGTCTCTTATATTTTTACTTCATGGTCATATAAAATTGAACTTTTGCTTCCTGTTTGGCAACTTGTAAAAACCGCAAAGGCTTATAAGGAAAAGACCTGCGGTTTTTACTTCGGACAATCCAAACATTTGTATACGCAAAAGTTTAATTTTATAAACATTCCCAAATCAGTAAAAATATACAGAGACGGGAGTGTTTTACGACACGGCAAACACAACTTCCAAAATCGGCTAAAACGCAGGAATACCGGAGTGTTTTAGGACAAGACACAACCAAATAAGTAACACTCCAAAATCGTTTAAAATAAGCAGTAACAGGGTGTTTTACAACAAGGCAAAAACAAAGAGGAAAAACAACTTTTTGTGAACGGCAATAGAAATTTTAGGAAGACAAAAAGACACGGCGAAACAAACGGAAACCGATAAATAGCGGTAAAAATGACAATAAAAAACCGCCCTTTAAGGCGGCAGTCAAATTTAAAAAGTCTGGGGTAAATCGGGGCGGCGGGATTCGAACCCACGGCCTCACGGTCCCGAACCGTGCGCGCTACCAACTGCGCTACGCCCCGTTATAAGATACCTTGAAAACAATATGGTCGGGGAGCCGGGAATCGGACCCGGGACCTCTCGCACCCCAAGCGAGCGCTATACCACTAAGCCACTCCCCGATAATTTGCATTTAACGCAAACTTAATTGTTTCTAAGCCGAAGGTGCAGCTTTTTTAGAGCTGACACATATATTTTATCATTCTTTGATAATTTGTGAAAGAGTTTCTTTAATTTCTTTTAAAAATTTAATATCTCTCTCGGTATAAAAAGCTTCGGCGTCCTTCGGTTTTGCGCCAGAAGCCATAAAACGACTGAGCTGTTTTTTAGCTCCTTCCAAAGTCATCTTATGTTTATAAATCAGTTCTTTTACTTTCAAAACCGTGTTGACGTCTTCGCGGGTATAACGGCGGTGTTTGCTTTCTTTGCGTATGGGCTTAATGAGGCCGAAGGCCTTTTCCCAGTATCTGATGGTATATTCGGCAACGCCGGATATTTTGGATACCTCGCCTATCGTAAAATAATCTTTATTTTGCAAATCGTCAATATTCATCGGTTCTATTGTAATATATTTTTTGAAGCTTTAAATCTTACGCGCGTTTTGGAAGGCACGGGGATTTCTTTGCCCGTTTTGGGATTTTTCAAACTTATGGGGCGGCTGTCTTTGGTTTTAAAAGTGCCGAAGTTGGAAAGCACTACTTTATCGCCTTTTTTGAGGGCTTCTTTCATTATGTTTACCGTGGTTTCAACGGCAATCTTTGCCTGTTTCTTGTCAAAGAGATGTTTTGAGATTTCTTGTATGATTTCTTCTTTATTCATAGTGCCTTCTGTAATTTTTATTTGGATTTAAAGCCAAGGGCTTCTATCAAAACGCCCGGATTATCGCCGCAGATTACTATGCGCCATATTGCCGTGATAACGGGACAGTTAAGATTATTTTTTTGAATCAAATCGTATACGCCCTGCACGGTATTTGCGCCTTCGGCTATGGTGCCGACCTGCTTTTTGGCTTCTTCAAGCGTAAGACCGCTGCCGAGCTTTTCCCCAAGGCGTCTGTTGCGCGATATTGCCGACATACCCGTCAGCACCGCGTCGCCCAGGCCGCAAAGGCCGTAAACCGCCTCGCTTGTGCAATCCTGGCTGAGCATTATAATATTCATTTCCTGCATGGCTTTTGTCAGAAGAGCCGCCTTTGTGTTGGCTCCGTCGCCTATTCCGTCCAGAATGCCGCAGCCTATTGCAACCACGTTTTTGATTGCTCCGCCGTATTCCGCGCCGCGGCGGTCAAAAGAGGTTTCCAACACTATGGGGGAGTTGCTTAAAAGTTTTTTAATTTCGCCCAACATAACGCCGTTGTGGCCCGCAAGTATTATTTTGGTGGGTATGCCGCGTGCGACTTCAAGGGCAAAACTGGGCCCGCTTAAGGCAAAAACATTGTCTTCTAACTGAGGAAGTTCTTCTTCTATAATTTCGCACATGGTCTTGAAGGTTTTGTCTTCAAGCCCTTTTGAAGCGCTGATTACGGGTATTACTCTGCCTTTTAACAGCGGTTTTATCTGTCTGCAAAACCCGCGCACGGCTTTTGAGGATATTACACATATAACCATATCCGTATTGTCAAAAGCCTGCTGGACATCGTTTGTCAGGGTGATATTTTTATGGAATTTGAAATCGGGTATATTGGGGTGTCCGCCTTTTGAGGCTTTTATAGCCTCCAAGGATTCTTTGGAATATTCCCAAACGCACACTTTAAAACCTGTTCTTGCGCAATGCTGGGCCAACACACTGCCCCAGACGCCCGCGCCGAGGACGGTAATTTTATTCAGTTTCATTTTTCTTTTTTCTTTGAGCCGTCTTCAAACGGAAGTTCGCTATTATTAAGCATTCTTTTAATATTAGGTATATGTTTATAAATTACTATAAGCCCTATTACAGAGCTCAGTATTGAAAACCCTAAAGGATAATCCCCTACGAAGAAACTGCTTAAAGGAAGAATTATTGCCGCAATTATAGAACCTGCGGAAATATGCCCCGTGATCCAGACAACTATTGCAAAAACTATAAAACCGATGATTGTCGGTATAGGCAGCAGTGCACCGAAAACGCCTGCCGATGTTGCAACGCCTTTGCCGCCGTGGAACTTAAGAAACGGCGTCCACATATGACCGCATATAGCCAGAAAACCCGCAAGCATTGCCAAATAATCATAATGCGGAGCGAAATATTTTGCCAACATTACGGCAGCCGCGCCCTTTAAGGCGTCGCAGAAGAAAGTGCCCCAACCCGCCCATTTGCCTACTATTCTGTAAACGTTTGCCGCTCCGGGGTTACCGGAACCGTATTGGCGTATATCCACGCCTTTAATTCTTCTTGTTATCAAATAGCCTGAGGGGATACCGCCTAACAGGAAACTTGCTGCTAAAATTAAGAATGTTGTCATATTAGTTTATTATATTAAATTTTTTTAAGACCAAATCAGTCGCCCTGTTTTACGGTTATCTCAAAACCGTTGCTGTGTGCGGAATATTGCGGGGCAAACATACTCTGCATTACCGCCGCGCCTACGCCGTAAACGCCCTGTGTTGTGGGCCTGAGCGTATAGTTAAGCTCATAGGTCCCTGCGGGCAGTTTATCCATATAGAAGTTTGTCGCGTTATCGCGGACTTCTTCGTACCTTGCAAGGTTATCATACTTCCAGCCCGAAAGCAGAGCATCAGCTTCAAAAGCGGCGGGTTTGGGGTCGCTTATGCGCACAAAATCAAACGCATTTTTGCAGTTTATGCTTAGGCGCACGCGGATTTCGTCGCCCGGGTTTATAAAATCGCCGTCTTTAATTTCGCTCATTTTGCCGTTTCTTACGATAAACATCTTTTTGGATATGTTCATCATTCCGCGCGGGGACTGCTTTTGCGGCGCGGAAGACGTAAATATCGCGCCGAGAGAGGCAAAATCGTCCAGCGAAGACGCGTTTGGCTTATCCTGAATTTTCTTGTTTATTACGGCTTTCAGGCCTTCGGGTTTTGCTTTATCCTGATATCTGCCGAAGGTGAAATTGGCGTTGAGCGTATCGTAAGGTTTTACTTCAAGGATATTTTCTTCGCCGTTCCAATTTATGTTGAAAATCTTGCTTTGCGTAAGGGCCGCGTTTTTATCCATGACTTCCAAAAGCGTATAGACGGCTTTTGCGGTTTCTTCCGTGCTGCCCCATTGCTGGGCTGTTCTGTCAAACATAAGCCATTTGACCAGTTCTTTTATGCGCGGGTCGGCGGGGTTTACGGTTTCAAGGGCTTTAATTGCCATAACGTGCTGGGTTACGGAATCGTTATACCACATCCAACTGCGCTCTTCGGGTTCCCAATACATTCCGTTTTCGGGTTCGGTTTTTGCGGAGTCAAAAAGCCTGTTTACGTAAAGCGCTGATTTATCTTCCGCGCCCAGGCGGTGCCAAACTATTGCCGCGCAGGCTTGCCCGAAAGGCGTCATATAAGAAGAAAAATCTTCCGACGCTTCCATAAGTTTTTTAACGTCATAAGAATACCAATCTGCGGGGTACGAAGTTAAAACGTAAGAAAGGTATAAAGACGAAGCCAGATTGTCGTACGAAGGCGAAACAATATCAAGGGAAATATTTGCCGTAAGGTAAGAAAGCGCCTTCTTTATCATATCGTCGGGGACTATTGCGGCAAAATCTCTGGCCCGGGCCATTTTGTCAAGCGCGTACAGGGTTATATAAGTGTTGCTCTGCCCGCCTTTAATCCAGCTGAAGCCGCCGTCTTTGTTCTGATAATCTTTGAGTTTCAAAAGCGCCGCGGCTCTTTGTTTGTTTACCAAAGAAGGGTCAAAAAGATTTATTGTTTTTTCCTCATCGTACCCTTTTGATATCGCGTACCACGGTGATTGCGAAAGTTCGCCAAGCATCATTTGGCGTTCGGGGCTCCATTGCGGCAGGACGGAATCACGCTTGGGCAGATTTTCCGCCGCGGTTCTGAAATCGGGGTACTTTTGGTAAAGACCGTTTAAAATTGCCAAAGGCAGATAAGAGTTCAAAAGCCCGGTTGCGGTTTCGTCAGAGCCGTAAGTCAGCAAAGGCATTGAATTAAGAACCGGCATAATAAGCGAAGGCTCTATGGTAAGATAGACGGCTTCAAGCTTTATATCCTTTTGCTCTGCGGCCAAGTCTTCAAGTGAAATTTGGTTGCTTCCGTCGCTGACTGCTATAGTCTTGCTTTCGCTCAGACGCTGCGCGGCGGGCAGAAGAGGAAAAGTTTTTGTTTCTCCGTCGCTTAGCGCACCGGCTTTTGCAATAAGCGTGAAGCTGAAAACGCCGCTTCCCTGCGGGGCTTTTATAGGCCAGGTAAGGTAAGTCTGTTCCCCGGGGTTAAGTTTAAGCGAAGCGTTTGTGGTTTTTATCCCCAGTATATCTTTTGCGTCTTTATCGTCCAGATTTGCTATCAATTCGGCCGAAATGGTCAAAACTTTATCGGAGTTATTTGTAAGCAAAGCTTTAAGCAAAAATTCGTCGCCTTCTCTCAAAAAGCGCGGGGTTTCAAGGCGCGCCATAAAATCCTGTTTTACGGTAAAATCAAAAGAGGTTTTACCGTTTTTCATATTTTTTGTAAAAGCAAACGCCGCCATTGCCCACTGCGTAAACCTTTGCGGCATCGTGAAATTGATTTGAGCGGAACCGTTTTTAACGTTTACGCGCGGAGCCCAGCAGGCGGTTTCTGCAAAGTTTTCTCTGATTGCAACGGGCGTTTGTTCTTCTGCCGCGCCGCTGCCGCTTTGGGGAGCTGCGGCGTCTGATTCAAGCGCAGTCGGCGCCGCCGCAAGGGCATTATTCATTACCTTATCCGAAGCAAGCATTGCTCTGCCCGCAAGCATTCCTTTTGCCATGTATATCCTTCCGCCGCTTTCAAGCGAATCGGCAAAAGGCGTCTGCGAAAAATCTTTTGAAGCATATACCTGCGGCAAATCAAGTTTGTAAGGGACATAATAATCAAGCGATTTATCATAAGCGGTTACAAACGCGCGCGCATTGACGGGGTTGCCGTCTTCGTCTTTTACTTCAAGCGTCCACGCGGCGTCTTTGCCCGGCATATTGCTTTTTTCGCCGTTTATATTCAGTTTCAGGCCTGTTTTGGCATAAGGAACTTCTATTGCGGCCGAACCGTGATAACTTTTCATATCATAAGCCGCAAACCAACTTATATTGAATCCGCCCGCATAAGCTTCGTTCAGCGGTACTTCAAGCGCGGCGACGCCATTAGCGGGTATAACGGTTTGACCGAGTAAATATCCGTTTTTGTAAATTTCTATATATTTGGGGCCTTTTGCATCGGCTGCGCCAAGCAAAACAAGAGCTTTTTGCCCGATATAATAAACCTTTTCTTCAGGCAAAGTTATTTGCGGCAGGTTAAGCTTGCAATTCAAAGTATTTGCGACTATGAAATTAAATTTGCTTTCATTATCTTTGCCTTCGGAGTCTTTTGCTATAAATTCCGCAATGTAAAAACCTTCTTTAAGGGGTGGAAGATTTATTTTTGAAGGCCCGTCATTTGAAAATTCCGCGTCAAAAGCTTTAACAAGTTTATCCTGCTCAAACTCAGGCTCTTCATAGGGGAAAGAAGCAAAAGAATCTTTATCGGCCTTGGCGGAATATATTTTTATTTCCGCTTTGCCTTCAAGCGGTTGGTTGTCGGCGTTTATCATTTGCACGGTAAGGTAATTTTCCGTATCAGCGCGGAAAAAGTTTTTATCGCTTTCCGTTTTAAAAAACTTTTCGCGTTCGCTGACGCTGTAAGTTTGCGCGTCGGTTATTGTGCGTCCGCCTGCATCGGTTACAAAAGCTTTAACTTCGTAGCGGCGCGGGATATCGGGGTTTTGTGCGTTTTTATCTGGCGTAAAAGTTATTTTGAATATTCCGTTTTTATCTGTTTTTGTCTGACCCGATATCTCCGGTTCGCGTTCAAAAAAACCGTAACAAAACCAGAAATTGCATACGGTTCTGTTTATTTTATAAACAACATTGGCGTTTTGCACGGGGCTGCCGTAATAATATTCCGCCGCGCCGCTTATAGTCAGCGGTTTGCCAGCTTTTGAAGCGGAGGCGTTCTGGTCAAGCAATACTGAAAATTCGGGCCGTTTGTATTCTTCCGCGCGTATATGTTTTGAAGAAGACGCATTTTTAAAGCGGGTTACCAATTCAATTTCACCCGTCATTATATCCTGCGGAATTTTGAAAGTATATTCTGCGCTGCCCATATCGTCAAGCGCCAAATCCTGCTGAACTATAAGTTTTGAAGCCGAGTATATTTTAAGATTAAGTTTTTCTTGCCCGACGTAAGGAGCATAGCTGCCGGCGGTTTTTTCTACAACGGTGAAAGCGGCTTTAATTTCCTGCCCCGGGCGGTAAACGGAGCGGTCTGTATTAGTCAGTATCTGATAATTGTTTTGGTATTCGCTACCGTAATAGAGCGACGGAATTATTGCGTTTGAAGTGTAATTGCTTGCCAGAAGGCTGATATCATTTTGCTTTACGGGCATTACCGTTTCGCCTTCGGCGTTTGTTTTGCCGTAACCCTGGTTTGAATATATTTTTACGTTCGGCTTAAGAGTTCCGTTCTTAGCATCAACGGTATAAATGCCGAAGCTGCGCGCCCCGCCGCGGTCTTTATATGCGGTTACGAAAGCGGCAAGGTCCGTAAAGTTTAAAAATATAATATCGTCGTGTTTTGAGAAGTTTTTGCTGCTGCCGAGTTTGGCTGCGTAAAAGCCGTTTTCTATAAACGGAATTTCAACTTCCGTTATTGCGGGGGAGTATTCCTGAGGATATTTTACTTCGGCAGAGATTACGCGCGAAGGCTTTGCGTTTATAAGTTTTGCTTCCAACAGGCGCGGATTGCGCGTGTAGCAGGTGCTTGAACTTGAATTGCATTTTTCCGCAAAGTCATCTGCCGAAAGGGGGAACAGGCTTACATAAAATCTGTTTACGTTTGCAGATTTCACTTTGACTTTTAAGCTTTTGCCCGCAGGCACGTTGAATTGCGGTCTGTTTTCTTCGTCAAAATTAAGAACGGGTTTTTGTATGTTGTCTTTAAGCTGTTTGCATTGCATTGTGAAGTAGTTTAAAGGCATAGACAGACAATAATCCGCCGCGCGTGCCGCTTGTGTATACTGTCCTGCGGCTATATAAAGGTTTGCCGCTTCTATTGCCGCTTTTGTCTGTCCCAGCACTTCTTTTGCGCGGAACAGAAAAGGTTTTATCTCTTTATATTTTTTGCATTTGCCGCTTATGCCCGCGACGTAATCAAGGCATTGTGCCATAGGGAGGATATCTTGCGGGTTATCGTTCTTTTGCAGCATAAGGATTCTTTCTATCCTGCTTATTTCCCTGACGGTGCCTCTGTCTTGCCCGTCTAAATTATAGGCTTCTTCAAGGACGGTTTCTTTTGAAGCCGTTCCGTTTTGAATCCAGAAAGTTTCAAGAAAATCAAACATTGTCGGCATTAAAACCGGGTCGGGCGAAGAGTAATTGAGCTGTAAATATTCCTGCCCCGGGCGGGTCGGGAAATTTACAAGTTCCTTTCTCATATCCCAAAGTTTTGAAAATAAATCTTTGGCTGCTTTTTCTTTTTGCGCGTAAGTAAACTTAAGCGGGTCTGTTTGGCTTTCTTCCAAATCGTTTTGAGAGTAAACCGAGTTATTATATTCAAGCAGCACGGCTTTGATATAGTAATAGCGCGCAAGCCATATTCCGTCCTTCGGCGCGTCAAAAGAATATATGCTTTGCAGCGCTTTATCATATTGGCGCAGATTATAATAGGAGAGCACGGTTTTAAGCTGCGCTTCGTAACGCAGAGATAAGTCTTTTGAACTTAAAAACGGCGCAAACTCCTGCGCGGCCTGTGTATACATGCCGGTTTTAAAATCAGTTTGCGCTTTGGTTAAATTTTGGGCGCAAGAAAACGCCGCCACCGTAAAAACAGCAAGTGCCGTTATAAAATATTTTCTCATGCTTTCTCCCGATTTGGTGCCCAGAATTTACATTTTCTGCGGCGAAGATACCCCTATGAGTTCCAATCCCTTTGAAATTCTTTCCTTTACCAACTGACACGTGAAAAGGCGAGATTCTGTCATTTCAAGGTTATTTTCGTCCAGCACGCGGCAGGAATCGTAGAACGCATGGAACAGGGAAGCAAGTTCCGTCAGGTAGCTGGTGAGGTGGTGGGGGCTTAAATCCTTAATACAGGTTTGAAGAACTTTTTTAAACCAAAGCATTTTGCTTAAAAGAGCTCTTTCCTGCGGCGCAAGATTAAGCGGAGAAGTCATATTCAGCGGCTGTATGTGCGCTTCTTCGGCCGATTTGAATATTGAGCATATTCTTGCGTGGACGTATTGTACGTAAAAAACGGGATTTTCGTTGCTGTGCTTTTTGGCGAGGTTGATGTCAAAAGTCAGATGGGCGTTGGGAGTCCTGCTTGCAAAGAAAAAGCGGCAGGCGTCACGGCCTACATCGTCCATAAGTTCTTTAAGAGATATAAAGGTTCCCGCGCGTTTTGACATTTTGACCTGTTCGCCGTTTTCAACCAGATGAACAAGCTGGTGAATGATTACCGTAAATGAATCTTCTTCTTTACCCAAAGCTTTTATGGCAGCTTTCATACGGGGTACATAACCGTGGTGGTCAGCTCCCCATATGTCTATAAGATGAGTGTAGCCTCTGTCATATTTGTTTTTGTGGTAAGCGATATCTGCCATATAATAAGTGGGGCGTCCGTCGCTGCGCACAAGAACGCGGTCTTTATCGTCGTTATCAGAGGTAGTGCCGAACCAAACGGCATTATCTTTTTCGTAAACATTATTTGTGGATTTTAAAAATTCAAGGGCTTTGTCAACTTCGTGGTCTTGGTGTATCTGGCTTTCTCTGAACCATTTTGTAAATTCAACGTCAAAGGCTTTCATATCCGCCTGTTGGGTTTTGATAAGTTCTTCCATCGCAAAGCGTCCGTATTCGCTTTCGGGCAGGCCTGCGGGGATACGTTTGGCAAGGTCTATAAGATATTCGCCGTGATAGCCGTTTTCGGGCGGTTCTTTGCCTTCTGCTCTGGCTTTAAGCGATTCGCCCAGAAGTTCTGCCTGATTGCCAGCGTCGTTGATATAATATTCGGAATCGCAGGTGTAACCCAGAGCGCGGTAAATCTTTACAAGGCTGTCGCCCAGGCTTGCCCCTCTGCCGCTTGCAACGTGCAGCGGGCCTGTAGGGTTTGCCGAAACAAATTCAATCAGAATTTTGTCTTTGGGCATTTCGTTTGGCGGCAGATCTCTGTTTTTAAGGCGTCTGTCGCGCGCCGCTTCAACCAAAAATTCGTCTTTAAGCCTGATGTTTATAAACCCCGGCGCAGTAAACGTGCATGAGCCTACTTCTTCAAGCTGTTCTATTATTTTTGCCGCTTTTTTTGCGATATCAAGCGGATTTTTCTTCATTTTTTTGGCTGCAACCATAGCCCATACAAGGGATATGTCCGCATCTATATGAGGAGGGGGGGGAGCAAGTTCAATTTCCGGCAAAGCTTCGTATTCTGAAAAATAAGGGTCTTTAAAAATTCTGTCTTCTATCTTAAATTTTAACTTATTTAACATTTCTTTTTACCTTTCTTGATGAAATTTTTGCAGTTTTAGCCGTTTTTTTTGCCGCTGGTTTTTTTGCGGTTTTTTTAACCGCTGTTTTTTTGACGGTTTTCTTTACGGCTGATTTTCGGGTTGTTTTTGCGGCAGTTTTTTTGGCGGGTCGTTTTTTGACTTCGGGTTTTTGCCAATTTACTTCTTTACCGAAACTGAAAATTTTATCCAAAGCGTAAAAATCTCTTGTTTCCTGAGTCATAATATGAAGCATAAAGGAACCGTAATCGCTTACGTGCCAGGTGCCTGTGCCGCCGCCGTCTCTGTTGATTTTATAAATGCCTTCGGCTTTAAGCCTTGTGCTGGCTTCCTGTTCCAGGGATTCAAGATGAGGCGCGGAGTTTGCCGTGGCTATAATGATGTAGTCGCAGATTGAAGATAATCCGCATAAATCGTAAATTTTAATGTTTTCGCCCTTCTTTTCGTCTATAATGCGGGCTGTTTCTATTGCTGTTTCTCTGGAATTTTGGTTAATCATATTGCACCTCTAATACAGTCTATCATTTATTTATATTTTTTGGCAGTACAAAGTCCCGCCCCAATATTATTTTTGCGTCCGAAATTGAAGTCTTGTCCGTTTTGCTGAGAATTTCTTTATCCCCTATGCCCAAGGATACGCTTATGTTCTTAAGCTCTTCCACGTCCCCCGTGTGGTTTATTATCTGCGTCTGCGGCTCCGTAACAGTATAGTTGGAATAGTTTATAACGTCAAGATTAAGCTTGCCGTTATTATTCTGCTCTCTGAGGTATCTTGTAACGTCCCCGGCCATGCCGCTTTTGCCCGAAGCGTTAAAAATCTCTATGACTATAGGCTTTTTGGGGCCTGCGGGTTTCATAATATCCTGCGCAAGGGCGATTTCGGGCGCGGTTTGGTCTTTATGTCTTGTGCGCTTTGTTATTATTTTGTTGATTACGGAAAAGTCCGCCGGTTCAAGTGTTGTCATTTCCTGCGACAAAAGCATAAAATCCGTAAAATCAATATCCGTCCGTTTCTCTTTTTTCAGCTTTGCGTAATCATAGCAATAGGCAAAAAGAAGATATGGTTTAAGACGCCAAAAATGCAGGTTTTCTTTAAAATCGCTCCAAAACTGTTCGCGGTCCTGGGTATAAGGCTCAACGTACATAAAATCACCCTGAGAAATTGAAGCCTGCGCCAGAGCATCGCGGAGAGTAGATTTTTTCTTGCCTACGGGGTTGATGATGCTGACAACTGCTTTTTTGGCTTTAGGATTATAGGAAATGAACATAGGCTCGCGCGTCAGCACAAGCACGTTGATGCTTTTGCCGGTTCTGTTTACAAGGGCGGAAGATACGGCGGAAAAGCAAAAAGCCATAATTCCGTAAGTTATCACCGCGGCGGCAACGTATATCGCTATGCGCTGGGTTATTTGCGTTTTGAAATTATCTCGTTCCATAGTTCTATGCCGCGGGGAGCAAGCCATTTGCCCGTTTCTATCGTGAAAAGGAGCTTAACTACCATTGCCGCAAACATACCTTCGTCCAAAGATTTCAGCGAGGCCTGGTGCACAAAGTTTGAATCTCTGCGCCTGCGGTCTTTGCTTGCCATATCGGATATAAAAATTATTTTTTCTTCCAGGCTCATATTAAGGCGGCCCAGAGTGTGATTTTTGATTGCGTTCAAAACGTTTTCGTCATTTATGCCGAAAACATTTTTTGCAATATGCGCCGAAACTTCAGCATGCAGAAGAGAAGGCGAAAATTTGCATACGTCGTCAAAATCACGGACTTGAATTTTGTTGTCCGCGGCGTAGCGCACCAGCTCAAGGCTGCTCATGCACTTTGCGGCGTCGTGCAAAATTGCCGCAAGGGCCATTTGCTCTGGGTTGGCGTTATAAATATTTGCCAGTTCAACCGCGGCCTGCGCAACCATCTTTACGTGCAGATATCTGTTGGGTTTCAAATTGTTTTGCAGCCAGGAATGTATGTCCATTCCGTACATTTTATCCCGCTCTATTCTGGTTTCTGTTTCGGGGCACAGGCTTGTCGGCATAAGGCCGTTGCAAAGCATCGCAATCCTGAGCTGCGTTGAAGACACGCGCGGGAAAGAACCTTTCAAAAGAACATATTCAAAATCTTTTGTCTGAAAGTCTACGCCTTTTCTTTTGCCTGCGGCTATTATTGAATTTCTGAAAATGTAATCGGAATTTTTCCAACGCGGCAAATCGTTAAGGCAATCTGCGCCGACGAGTAAATAAATTTTTGCATCGGGGTAAAGCTTGCGGACGTATGCAAGAGTTTCGCAGGTATAAGTTATGCGGCCCGCTTTCTGTTCGTAATCGTCAAAAATAATATTCTGCGATAAATTGCCCAGAGCTTCGCGCGCCATTTGCTGCCTGAGCTCAAAGGAAGTTTTTGATTTTTGTTTAAAAGGGGACTGATACGCCGTAAAAATATAAATTTTATCGGCCGCCAGTTGTTTTATGGCGGATTTTAAAAGCGCATAATGGCCTTTGTGGACCGGGTCAAAACTTCCGCCGTATATAAGAATGTTCATATTTAAACCTTAAGCAGCTCTGCGGCAGTTGCGGCGCCGTCGCAGAGGGATTTTTCCATAAAAGAATATTCCCAGGCTCCGTACCTGCCAAGTAAGTATATATTTTGAGAGGTCAGATAATCAATAATGTTTTGCCTGGCCTGCTTATAATTTACGTCGTAAATCGGATATGCCGACGGGATTGAAAGCCAATCGGCAAAAAGGACTTCTGCGTCTTTTTCCAAAAACCCCAGTTCCCGCATAATTGTTATTGTTTTTTCTTCCAATGCTTTAAAGTCGGGCTTTTTGCCTGGCGTAAAACCGAACTCAACATAAAAGCTGCAGCAGCCTGCGGGCGCGGCTTCGCGCGAAAAAGCGGACTGAACTCCTATTCTGTAAAAAGGATAAATATCCTGCGGAAAATAAAACCAATGCCCGTCTTTCGTTTTGCCTTTTGCAGCTATATTTAAGACGTAAACGCAGTTATTTGTCAAAAGCGAAAAATCTTTTTTAATTTCTGCGGGCAGGCCTTTTGCCGCAGTGCCGAAAGCTTTAAGCGGCATGGTTACTACCAAATTGTCGTATTTAATTTTTTTGCCTTTTGCCGCAACGGTTTTATTTTTTAAATCAATTTCCGTAACTTCGCTGTTGAGGCTGATATTTGCGGTTTTTGTTGCCAGCGCGTCGCAGATTGCTTTGCAGCCGCCCGTCTTAGGGTAGAAAAAATGAGAGTTATATCCGAAATCTTTTTTTTGTTTTGTATACGCGCCCTTTATAATATCCTCCAAAGTGCTTGAGGGGACAAATTTTGTGCACCAGTCGGAAGTCATCTTTTTTAAATCCGTTTGCCAAAGTTTTTTATTATAAGGGAACATAAAATGTTCGCAGATTGATTTGCCGTAAAGCGCAAGTGCCCAGTCGCTGAACATAGGGCTGTTTTTGGGCTTTCTGTTTTTGTAACTTGCAAGAGCGTCCTGCACGCAGCTGCTTATAAATTTGTCGTCTTCCATAAAATAAAGATTATTCTGGAAAGGGAACGGAACCGTTTTGCCGTAAATATAAATAAAAGCTTTGCGTTTGAGCAGGTTTACGTTTTTGCCCAAAAGTTTTTGCGTAAGTTTTAAACCGTATTTGCTTGAGACGTGCAAAAGATGCCCGCTGTAATCAAACGTGAAACCTTTTTTGACATAAGAGCCGCAAAGGCCGCCGATTTCAGACGACGCTTCAAGAACGGAATAATTTGAAAAGCCTTTTTCCTGCAGGTGATAAGCGCACGAAAGCCCGCTTATTCCCGCACCTATAATAACGGTTTTATTTTCCATATCAGTCAGTCTTTACTTTAAGAAGTACAGCCAGCCCGAGCATAGCCGCAAAGATTACAAGGTATATTGCAAGAGAAATACCGCTTGTAGTTTTGGTTATAAAGAAGGCCAGCAAATCATAAACTGCGGCAACAATTATAGATAATAACAAAATTGTAGTCTTTTTAAAACCTGCCCTCAGCATACGCAGAGGATAGTGGTCGGGCGTGGCTCTAAGGGGTGAGATGCCTTTTGCAAGCCTGATGACCGATACGAAAGCCGTATCAAATATCGGCACGGCCAAAATAAGTAAAGGCACAAAAACGCCCATATCGTTTGAGGCGGAATAGTTTGTCCCCAGAGCCGCGGCCGAAAGCAAAAACCCCAGCATTGTGCTGCCGCTGTCGCCCAGAAAAGTTTTGTATTTTTCACTGTGGTTAAACGGCCAGAAAGCAAGACACGCGCCTAAAAGAGCCGATGCCGCAAAATTGACGTAATAGAATTCTGAAGGCAGAGCGATTATCCAAAGGGCAAAAGAAGCAAGACAGGCCTGGCTTACCGCCAGCCCGTCCATGATATCTATCAGGTTGAAAGCATTTGTAAGCCCGACCACCCAAAGAACGGTAATTATATAATTGTAGGGCGCGGGCAGAAAGTGCACCATAATATCGTAATGTATCAGCGCAAACGCACCCGCAATCTGGAACAGAAGTTTTACGTAAGGGTTCAGACCTTCGGGTTTTGTCATATCGTCCCAAAGCCCGATGCCGAATACCAGACACCCGCCTATAAAAATGCCGCGCAGATTGTGAAGCGTTCCCGAGGGGAAATTGGTCAGCAGTCTTATCAGCAGCAGGCTTAAAGTAAAGCCCGCTATTATTGCAAACCCGCCCGTAAGCGGTATTATGCCCTGATGGTTTTTTCTTGCCGTGGGGGTATCTTTTAACCAGCGGAAAAGGAATTTTCTTAAAAGCGGCATAAGAATAAGAGTTATTGCAAAAGCCGCCGCAAAAGTTGTGAAGTAAAGAAATAAATTAAACATAATAATATAATATAAAAAGGCACAGGCCTTTGTATATGAAAATAATAAAAATCCTTTTAATATCCGTATTTTTTGCGGGTTGCGCAACTTATAACGTCCGTCAGGGCAAAGAACCTTCGCGCGAGTACCCCGTGTTTTTGCAAAACGGTTTGACTTTCGCCGCTTTTAAGGCTTCGGCAGAATCCAAGGGCGACAGTTATAACGCGCTTTTAACATTAAGACGCGAAAAAGACAAAATCAACGTTAAGCTGAGCGGGGATTTCGGTTATGTTTTCCTTGACGCCGATTTTAAAGACGGAAAATTTACTTATAACCGCCAGTTCTGGGCCGCCTGCCCCGAAGGCGCGCAGGATTTCTTTGAAGAAATTATAAAAGTTCTTACCGTTAAACCCGATGGATTTGTGAATTCTTACGACGGCAGAAGACGCACTGTAATCAATTTTAAAAACGATCAGTACACCGTCAGATATTATTTTAAAAAAGGCGTAAACTTCCCTTATAAAATGGAGCAGATAAAACTTATAGTCGGCAAAACTTTTGAATATAAAAACTATAAAGTTTACGGCAAAAGTGTTCTGCCCAAAAGCATAAGCCTCAGCGCGAATTACGGTTTTGCCAAAGCAAATCTTGCTCTTATAAGCACAAGATAATTCAGAATGTCTTGCTTGCGCGGACTTTAAACACCACGTAGCACGCCCATATCGGATATAAAATCAAAAAGACGACTTTTACCAGAACCGTTGTAAGCGTTATCTGCGGCCCGAGCAAAGTGTTTATCAGCAGTCCCAGAACAACGCCCGCGCCCATTAGCGTAAGCTTTCTGTATTCGTAATGTATCGGATAATTGCGCTGTAAGAAGATAAACAGGCTAAGAGCCATAACAGCGTAACTTGCAAATATTGCCCAGCCCGCGCCGATAATCCCGATAAGCGGCACAAGAGTCAGGTTTGTCAGTATGCTTGCCGCCGCACCAAGAAGCGTAATCCACATTAAAACGCGTGTCTTTTTGGTGAGAACCGGGGCAACCATAAAGTTAATATAAAATCCGTAAAATAAATATCCCGCAAGCACAAGCGGTATTATGTTCAGGCCGCTCCAATAAGTTTTATATATAAGGTGGTACCCGAATATAGGTGTTTTGATGATTGTTGTTATCAAAAGAGTAAGACCCAGGAACACCCACGTTGACACCGCGGTAAAAGCTGTAAGTATTTTTGAGAATAAAATTTTTGCGTCTTCTTTTTTTGCGTACTGTATAAAGAACGGACGCCAGGCCTGGTCAAACATTGAAACTATAAGCATCATAAAAATGCCTATTTTGCAGTTTGCCTGGTAAATACCCACGTCGCTCAGCCCCGCCAGATGCGAAAGTATCGGTTTATCAATGACGTTTACCAGAATGCTTGCCATGCCTGCGGGGATAAATGGCCATGAAAAATGGAACATATCAAGAAAAAGTTTTTTGTCAAACACAGGCACAAAATCTTCTTTTATGACGGGCAGCAAAAGGATAAGCGAAGTAAGCGAAG
>Ga0183101_1000358_pt4 | contig 16618 bp, 15 predicted proteins | sample Biomet3_FD_127790 | JGI IMG/M metagenome (GOLD analysis project Ga0183101, IMG submission 127790) | Microbial communities from bioreactor (seeded with sewage sludge) at LBNL, California, USA - Biofuel metagenome 3 | ecosystem: Engineered > Bioreactor > Anaerobic > Unclassified ... | reverse complement strand
TTGAACTGGTTCGTATATCTATTCAGGGTCAAGGGAAATACGGAGCACTGGCCTAAAAACGAGCGTATTTTACGTCATTTAGTACTAGACAGCAGCAGATTTACGCGTGGTTAAGCGATTTGTCAACCACACGATTGTTAACTGTTAGAAATGTTTATTAATTGTTTTTGATGATCATGAGCCGTGATTTTTTGTGGTGATCATCAGCATCAGGTAGAAGAATTGACTGGGGAGGCAATTCAAAATGCCAAAGGACAGCAGCAGCCAATTTCCGGATTACCACGGGGGAGTGCGAAACGGAATTCCAAAATTTTCTAGGAAGATGATAGCTACGATCATAGCTGTTCTTTTTGCAGCGACCGCAGCTGTTCTTCTGACGGGAAGATTCATGATGCTGAGGTATCGCAGCAATGTAGAACATAATTCAGCCTCTCTTTTAAAAGAGTACAGCAGTCAGGTATGCTCTTCTGTTGAAGAAAGTCTGAACCATGACTGGCACCTGGCAGACTATGTAGCAGCAACATTGGAAGTTGCCAATACTGAAAATGATGATGAGATCTTCACCGCACTGCAGAAGCTCCGCAGTGCATCCAATATCAAGAATATTAATTTATACAGTAAAGACGGTCATGAAATTGATGCGGATGGACATGATGTCACTTTACCGGAAGCGTCGAAACATATTTATGAAGCAGAAAAGAACGGAAGATATCTGGTCGTTGTGCAGTCGGATATCTATTTCATCCGTCCAGTCAGCAGTGATCTTGAAATTGGCGGATCACAATTGGCAGCGGTGTCTGTCGTCGTGAACCTGAACGACTTTGTCAATAATATGGGCATTACATCCTTTGATAATTCTTCACTGGTCTATCTGACTCAGCAGAATGGCTTGGTCATCAGTTCGAATGCAGAAGAACAGAGCATCAATATCAGAAATCTGTTTGAAGACAGTACTGTGCGTTCCCTGGACAGCAGTTCTGATACCGTAGAGGAAGCTCTATATGGTACCGGAAGTTATTCCTTCATCTATCAAAATGCATCGAAAGAAGATTATTACCTGGTCATTGAAAGTGTAGACAGTGATTCTGTCAATGACTGGAATCTTGTTTTTGAGGCACCGGTCGACAAGGTCGATCAGTCAATCAATTCCTATTCATCCTTTATTACCAAAATGTATACTGGCTTTGCGGCTGTCATTGGATTGGCAATTCTATTGACCTGGTGGGTCTATAACAATCAGCGGCGGAAGAATCTTGCTGAAGTATTCGCAAGAGAGAGAATGCTGAATCTTCTGGTGACAAATACCAATTATGTATTTGCTCTGTACAAGCTGAAATCAGCGAAGCCGGTGTTCATCAGTTCGAATGCTGAAAATGTACTGGGAGAAGAGAATCTGCTGGAAATTGATGATGTGAATACAGAACATGTGGCTTTTAAATACAAGTCAAATGAGAATGATGCGAAGATCAAAGATCTGAATGAAATGGTTGCGATGTGGAACCAGAAAAGTGACTTCCAAAGCAATTCTTATAATGTGAATGTAAATGGTGCTGAGAAATACTTCCGTCTTCATCTGTATCCGGTCGTTGATTCAGAAGCAGAGCTGCTGGTCATCTATGTTGATACAACGGAAGAAAGGCAGCGTGAAATTGCTTTGGAACAGGCTTTGGCAATGGCAGATGAAGCGAATAAGGCGAAGACCAAGTTCCTGTCGAACATGAGCCATGATATCCGTACACCAATGAATGCCATTGTGAATATGACGGACTTCTCACTGCAGAGCATGGATGATAAGGAACATCTGCAGTCTTATCTGCAGACGATCAAACTGTCTTCTTCCCATCTGCTGAAGCTGATCAATGATGTCCTGGATATGAGCAGGATCGAAAGCGGCAAGACAATTGTCGAAAGAGAACCATTCAGCATTCAGACAGAGATGGATATGATCAAGAAGATCATTGAACCGCTCTGCCGTTATAAACATCAGAAGTTCTCAACAGAGATTTAGATTGAACATGAAAAAATCTATGGTGATTCTCTGAAGATGCGTCAGATCTTGATCAATCTGCTGAACAATGCCGTGAAATTCACACCGGATAAAGGTGAGATCAGTCTCATTGTCAAAGAGAATCCAAGCATCGCTGATAACCATGTTTCATATACCTTTATCGTAAAAGATAACGGGATAGGCATGAGCCAGAATGATCTGAAAGTAATCTTTGAACCATTCAGCCGAATTGAAAATGGCACATCAGGCAGAATTGAAGGAACAGGTCTCGGCCTTTCCATCTGCAAGAGCTTTGTGGATGCGATGGGTGGACATATCAGTGTCATCAGCCATCAGGGAACAGGATCCACCTTCACAGTCATCCTTCCATTTGAGATTCTGAGCAATGATGTTTCCATCGGTGTTGAAGTCATTGATGAAAATATCAGCTTCCAGGGAAAACATGTATTGCTGGTCGAGGATAATGACATCAACCAGACGATTGCAACAATGATGCTGGAGAAACTAGGCTTCAGCGTCACCGTGGCAAAAGATGGCAGAGAAGGATATACAAAGTTCCTGACATCTCAGCCATATCAGTTTGATCTGATCTTCATGGATATTCAGATGCCTGTCATGAATGGCTACGAAGCAGCAGAAGCAATCCGTTCTTCGAATCATCCGCAGGCACAGAGCATTCCAATCATTGCGATGACAGCCAATGTATTTAAAGAAGATGTTGCCAAAGCCAGAAGCTCCGGCATGAATGCACATATCGGCAAGCCTTTGGAAATGAAAGATATCATCCGGGCAGCTTCCAGATCCTTAAAAAGAGAGGAAGATTGAATATGAAAAAAAGAATTTCGCTTCTTTCCAGATGGATTCTTTGCGCAGCGCTGCTCAGCGGCTGTGCCTCTTCAGCCAGTACAGCAGCGACAGGAACCGAACAGGATGGTCTGGATCTGACGGCGGCAGATGATATTCTCTCCTATGATGCCATTGATGACAGTAAGACGACACTGAAGGTTGCCTATGTTGCGACTTTGAGCAATAAGTACACCAATATGCTGGCAAAGTTCAAAGAGAAGCATCCTGAAATTCAGATTGTGACTTTGGACATTACCGGCGGTTCCAACAAGTATCATCCATATCTGGACTGGCTCAAGAATGGTAATCTGCTGGATATCATGCTGTGCAGCGGATTATCCGGATGGGTCAATCATACGGAATACTTTGAAGATCTGACCTCGTATGACTGTGCGAAAGAATATGATGCACAGACATTGTTAAAGACAGCTGTGAATGGGCAGATCTACTTCCTGCCGGGACCTGCCAACCTGTCAGGTATGATCTACAATAAGGAACTCTTTGCTCAGTATGGCTGGAAAGTTCCGACAACGATTGATGAACTCATTGCCCTGTGCAAGCAGATCAGTACAGATACCAATGGTGCTGTGTCACCGCTCAATCTGGATGCGAAGTATCCAAATGTCCTGATTGGGACTTTGGAAGCGATGACCTACTCTCAGACCATGGCCGGATCAGATAATTACGGCTGGTATCAGGACTATCAGGATGGAAAGGCTGTCTTCACTGGTCACATGGAGCCGTTATTCAATCTTGCCCAGCAGTTCATCGATGCTGGTGTCCTGAACAAGGACAGCTTTACCTACAGTGCAACAACCAGAAATAAAGAATTTGAGGCTGGTTCCATTGCAATGATCAACAATGACTTCTCTTTTATCACAGATTCAGAGAAGTTTGGCACCTTTGCACTGCCTGGTAAAACAGCAGACGATGCATATATCTTTGAGGATAATTCCTTCTGGGCAGGCATTCCAAAACAGGATCACAGTGACAAGGTCAAGACAGCTATTACAGAATTCCTGAACTTTGTCAGTTCCGAAGAAGGACAGAAATCCTTTATCGGCGATCAGACTATGATTACCAGCACCAAGGATAAATGGATGAACGAAAGTGATATCTCACGTTCCATCAGCGGTGTCATCCAAAAGGGACAGATCTGTCCGCGTGACTATTATGATCTCAACAGCGTTTCGGATGATGTCTTCTATGGTGCTGAACAGATCCGCAAAGAGATCATTGATATGCAGGCAAAAGAGAAGACAGTTCCGCAGGCATTGGCAGATTATGATGCAGTCGTCAAAGATGTTTTGGAAAATCCGGCGGATTCTGCCGAAGAAACAGTCGGAACTGCTTCAGCAGACTTTACGATCCTTCAGACGAGCAATTTAATCGCCGATATGTTCCAAGATAAGACGGGCAGCGATGTCAGCCTGGTACTGCATGGTGTTGCCTACCGCGGCAACCTGATGCGGATCTATACCGGTGATATCACACCGACGATGGTCACATATCTCAAGCCGCGTTCCTTTGACAATAATTCCACCCTGATCACTGCCGTGATGAGCGGAAAACAGCTCAAGGCGGCTCTGGATGATCCATTGGGAGCGGATGGTTCTACGGCAGACTGTGTCTATGCATTCTCAGGTCTGCAGGCTGTCTATGCACCGACAAATATAGTAGGTTCGAAAGTTGTCTCCGTCACGAATGGCGATGGTTCTGAGATTGCGGATGACAAGTCCTATACTGTATCTTTCTGGCTGGGTACTGTCAATGAAAAGTATTATGATGCAGCCAGTGTCAAAACCGTTGATGGAAAGTTTGAAGATCTGTTGACTGAATATCTCAAAAAGAAGGGCTCAATTGAACCAGAAGACACCGGACGCATCACCTTGAACTGGTAATCAATTTGATCACAATCATCAAAAAAAACGCTTAATAGAGCAATGGCAAGCATCTCTGTCATTGCTTTTTTTGTGCTGCAAGCACCCCTTTCTTGAAAATGCAGGCAGGCAAAATACCATGAAGGAGCGAGGAACAGCACAGACATCAAATCACTGCTGTTCATCCTCAGCAGAATCAAGGAGAACATAGAAGAATGAATCAAATGATAAAAAAACTGATACAAGACGGCAGTGAAAAAAGAAAGAACAGGATGAACTGCATTTCAACAAGGATCGGCCAGGGCGTTCTGGTCATGGGCATCCTGTGCATGATCATCAAGACCCTTTCCCCTGAATCGGTAGATGAGACCGGTCTTCTGCATGAGAATTTTATTCTGCTGCCCAGCGGATTTCTGCTGATCTTCTGCGGTGGGATGATCCTTCTGTCAACGAAGATCATTGCCCATGGTCATGGAGACATCAAAAATGATTGATATTTTTGTAACGAAACCAGGATATCCAAGTCATATGGGTAGAAAGTGAGTGAGAAAATGACAGATTTTGAAGAAGTCTACCGCACCTACTTTCCCGATGTTTATCGCTATGTGATGTCACTTTGCCACAATGACAGTGAAGCAGAAGAGATTACCCAGGAAACATTCTTCAAAGCACTGAGATCGATTGATACATTCAAAGGAGAATGCCGCCTGTACGCATGGCTGTGCCAGATAGCGAAGAACACCTATTATACAAATCTGAAGAAGCAGAAACGATGCATCACAGAGGAAGGACAGGAGGATATCGCAAGTGATTACAATCTAGAAACAGAAGTTCTGAACGGTGAAACAGTATTTCTGATTCAAAAACAGCTGCATGTTCTGGAAGAACCATACAAAGAAGTACTGATGCTGAGGCTCTTTGGTGATCTTTCCTTTGGACGCATCGCCGAATTGTTCGGCAAAACAGAAAGCTGGGCAAGAGTTACGTATCATCGAGGCAGAACAAAATTACAGGAGACAATAAAAAATGAAAACATCATGTAATGTGATCAAAGACCTGCTGCCGCTTTACCATGACGGCGTATGCAGCAGAGAAAGCAGAGAACTTGTTGAAGAACATCTCAAAGAATGTGAGGAATGTAGAATGGAATTAAAAAAATATAGTAAGAGTGAACAGATCATAACGAATATGAATGAAACGAATGCAATGCATTCAGCTGCAGAGGAATGGAAGAAGAGTAAACTTCTCTCCTTTCTGAAGGGCGGCTTGATTGTAGCCCTGATGGCATGTGCTGCCTGTGTAATTGCCTATAATGTCATTGGTGTCCATGTGGAGTCAAATGGACTGCTGGTGGAACCGTTTGCACTGATCCCGCTGTTCTTCCTGTTTGCCTTAGTAGCGTTGATTTTCGGCATCCTGTATGTCATTGTCAGGGTCTATAAGAAGAACAAAAGGAAGGCTGCCTAGAAACATCGGCATGAAGCATGCAATTTCCAAAATGATATCAATACGGCATTGTTTGCGTTCATCATTGGCTGCTGTCCTTCTTTTTGATGAATTGTGTAAAATATCACAAAAAAGGTTGACATCGAACAATTAGATGTCTAGCATAATTGAAGAGGCATAAGGAGGACATAGATAATATGCTTACAACATTCAAGGCAACAGCAGCAAAGACAGAGACAGGTCTACAGGTCAACACAGAATCCAGAGGATTCAAATTTGTATTGGATGAACCAGAAGAAATGGGCGGAACAAATACAGGAATGAATCCTGTGGAAGCATGCTTATGTGCTTTGGGCGCATGCCAGAGCATTGTTGCAGCAGCATTTGCACAGGCTGAGGGATTTACATATGAAGAGATGCATGTTGAACTGGAAGGCGACTTGGATCCGGATGGATTCATGGGACTGAATCCGAATGTTAGAAACGGTTTCTCACAGATCCGCTTCAAGATGCACTTTAAAACATCAGAGTCACAGGAAAAGGCAGAGGCATTTGCAGACTTTATTGAAAAGCGCTGTCCTGTTGGCGACATGCTTGGCAATGGTGTGGAACTTGTCCGCACTGGTGTTGTCAGAGACTAAAGGAATGAGGCTGAACACCTGTCTTTGATAGACAGGTGTTTTCAGCAATATAGGAGGAGAACATGAGCATAGTAAAGATGCCGGTATTCCCTGGCAATAAACCGATTGTTGTTGGAAAGATCTATGTAAAAGCAGAGGATGCAGTAAAAGCAGGCGATCCGTTGCTGGAAGCAGAAACTGGAAAAGGAGTGAAAACAATCAAAGCACCAAATGATGCGGTGATTGCAGAAGTGATGTGCAGATCCGGTGATACTGTGGCAGCAGGTACAGAAATCATCCGGATGAAGGATACAGAAGCTTCTGTATCAGAAGCACCAGAAACAACGAAACAGTTAGATAAGAAGCACTGCGATATTTTAATCATCGGCGGCGGCCCAGGCGGATACGTCGCAGCCATCACAGCTGCGCAGCATCATAAGCATGTGATCATTGCTGAACGCAGTGCGCTTGGCGGCACATGTCTAAATGTTGGCTGTATTCCAACAAAAACATTGATCAAGTCGGGCGAAGTCTATGCTGAGATGAAGCAGTCGGATGTCTTCGGTATACGTCTGCAGGGGAATGCAGAAGTAGATATGAATGCAGTCATTGACCGCAAGGAGAAAGTAGTCAGCACATTGGTCTCAGGGGTTGAGTACTTAATGAAGAAGAATCAGATTGAAGTCATCTATGGTACGGCAGAACTGCGCAGCAGTCATGAGGCCGTTGTTGCAGGTAAAGACAAGCAGACAACAATCGAAGCTGAGAACGTCATTATCGCAACCGGATCCCTTCCAGCAAAACTCAACATCGAAGGAATTGATCTGCCATGCGTCATGGACAGCACCGGCGCATTATCCAGACGTTCCCTTCCTGCCAGCATCACCATTATTGGCGGCGGGGTCATCGGTATGGAATTTGCATTCCTGTATCGCAATCTAGGTGTTCAGGTGACCGTCATTGAATTCATGGATCATCTATTAGGAAAAATGGATGCGCAGGCATCTGCATTTATCCTGCAGGAAGCGGAAAAGAAGGGTATTCATATCCATCTGTCTGCGCAGGTGAAGAAGATCCAGGAAGATGATGAACATCATGCGGTTGTCAGTTATTCAAAAGATGGACGTGATTTTGTGGCAACAAGTGAAATCGTTCTTTCTGCTGTTGGAAGAGTTCCGAATATGGAAGGCATCAATGCGGAAAAGCTTGGGTTAGTGTTAAATGAACGTGGCAGAGGAATCAAAGTGGACAGCCACATGAAGACAAATCTGGAAGGTGTCTATGCCATTGGGGATGTCACAAACATCATTCAGCTGGCGCATGCTGCAAGTTATCAAGGTGAGATCGCTGTAAAGGATATTCTGTCAGATGCAGAAGCTGATTATACTTGTGTTCCATCTGTTGTATTTGTGGATCCGGAAGTTGCATCGGTCGGTCTGAGCGAAGCAGAAGCATCTGCAGCTGAGATAGAAGTATCTCAGTTTGACTTCAGTGCCAATGGAAAAGCACTGTCGCAGGGGAGCGGTGAAGGATATGTCAAACTGATCCAGGATAAAAAAGAGAACCGTCTCATCGGCTGTACGATTGTAGGACCAGATGCATCTGTCCTGATTTCCATTGCGGCTTCTGCCATCCAGAATCACTTGAGTGCAGAACAGGTTGCGGCGACAATCTTCCCGCATCCTACAACAGGTGAGGCTTTAAAAGAGGCTGCTTTAGGATTATGCGGAGGAAGTATACACGCGTGAAAGGTATCATCAGTGAGATCAGTTCACATGATCCCTATCACAACATTGCTGTAGAAACATATTTGTTCAACAGCCACAAAAATGATGTTCGTTTATTTCTGTGGCAGAATGAACCAAGTGTTATTTTTGGCAGAAATCAGAATACTGCAGCTGAGGCAGATCTGTCTTATATGCATGCAAATGGAGTGCATGCAGTACGGCGCTTTACCGGCGGCGGGGCTGTCTACCATGATCTGGGAAATTTGAATTACACATTTATTGTAAATGATCCATCCGCTGACCCCGTACCTTGGCAGAAAATCATTCTGGCAAGTTTACAAAAGATTGGCATCTCTGCATCCTTTTCAGGACGAAATGATCTGATGGCTGAAAATCGTAAGATTGGCGGCACTGCCTGGATGATGGAGGATGATCGTTTCCTTTTCCATGGTACATTGCTGATCTCTGCTGACTTTTCTTCCATGGCGAAGATCCTGACACCATCGATTGAGAAGTTTGCAGGGAAACAGATCCGTTCTGTTTCCGGCCGAGTAGCCAATCTCAATGAACTGATACCTAAGATCACTGTTCAGCAGCTGAAAGATACGATCATTGAACAATTTCAGAAGCAGTATCCATGTTCGTTTGAAACTGTAGATGACAGCTGTAAAGCTGTTTGCGACATGGAAAAGCAGCTGAAAGACAGGAGCTGGATCTATGGCGAAAATGGTGAATGCTCCTTCATCCTGCACGAGCATATGGATCTAGAAACATTAGAGATCCATATATATGCCGATCAGGGCTTGATTGAAAGAGCTGAAGTATTCTCAGACGGTATGGCTGCCTGTCATCATCAGGAACTGGAAAATGCCTTAAAAGGACTGCCGGCTGATATTGATGCAGTAAAAATGTTCTTGCATAGAAATAAATTCTAACAGTAAACAATCGTGTGGTTGACAGATAGACAGTTGACATATAATAGAATCGCCAAATATTGAAGAACTAAAGCAGCCATTTGGCTCAATGTTTGGCGACATCTCCTGCTGGATGGCTGCTTTAGTTCCAGGAGCTGTATATGTCGACCAAAGATTCTTTTGAGGACTATGTCTTTTCACTGTCGAAAGACGATTTTGAATTACTGAAAGATTCAATCACTAAACGGAACAATATGGAGAAGTACAGAGCATCTTCTATTGAAGAACTCGCACTGCTCAAGGAACGACCAATCTTATGCCCTGCGTGTGGAAGCTCTGACTGCATCAAAGATGGACATACTGCCAATGGGACGGAACGGTATCTTTGTAAAGAATGCGGACACACGTTCATACTCGTGTCAAAATCCATATTCAATTCAATGAAGATAGATTTTGATATACTGGCTCGATATGTTCAGCTTATGTCATTCAATCTTCCTCTGGAGGCAGTAGAGGAACTATGCGATGTATCGCATCCTACTGCACTTCTATGGCGCCATAAGATATTCGCAACAGTCAATGAATATCAAGATAAGGTATGGCTCAGGGACAGGGTATGGATCGATGAGACATATATGGCTGATTCTTCTGTCCTTCATGAAGACGGAGACATCAAGAAGAGAGGCCTGTCCAGACAGAAGGTCTGCATCGTAGTGGCAATCGATATCCATAAGAATATCTATGCAGTAGTACATGGAAATGGAAAGCCCTCTGCAAAAAGAATATACAAGGCGCTCAAGGATCATATCAAACCCGGTTCAATCCTGATCCATGATGGTGACAAGGCACATAACCTTCTGATTGAGAAGCTTCAATTGAAATCAGAAGTCTATATCGCTGATACACATTCGAAAGAGTATCTGGAGAATATGGCCTTGATCAACAACCTGTGCTCATGGCTGAAAAGATATCTGTTCAGATTCATAGGAATGAAGAAAGAAAATCTGCAGGCCTACTTGAACTGGTTCGTATATCTATTCAGGGTCAAGGGAAATACGGAGCACTGGCCTAAAAACGAGCGTATTTTACGTCATTTAGTACTAGACAGCAGCAGATTTACGCGTGGTTAAGCGATTTGTCAACTACACGATTGTTAACTGTTAGATTGATTTTTGGGACACTTGTAGGGACGTTTTTGAAAAAATTCGTAACCGTTGATAGGAATATATTGAATTTTATCTTTATAGATATTCCTAAACAAAGCCATAAATGCTCTATAAAATACTGCATAGTATTGGATTACGTAACCTGTTTGTCGGTACGAATGTGCCTTGGCTTGGCGTGGGCTTATTGGCAGCCTGCCTGCCTTGGCTAGTTATGACTGGAATGCACATGGCGTTGGCTCCTTTCATGGCTTCCAATATTGCGGATATCGGTTATGATGCTGTTATTCGTCCTGCCTTCCTTCTGCACAATATGGCAGAAGGTGGTGCTTGCATCGGCGTTGGTCTGAAAGCAAAAGATCCTGAATTTAAATCACAGGCTTTCACGATTGGATTTGGAGCAATTGTAGCAGGTGTATCGGAACCGGCAATCTATGGTGTGAACCTAAAGTTAAAGAAGCCAATGTTTGGAGTTATGGCCGGTGGTGCTGCTGGAGGCATTGTAGCTGGCATTCTTGGTGCAAAAGCATATGTCATGGGTTATTCAACCATTATGGCTCTGCCAATCTTCGTTGATACAATTGGTGCAATCCTTGCAGGTATCATTGTATGTATAGTTGTTTCTGCACTTGTAACATATCTGCTTGGTTTTGACCAAAGTGAGGCACATATTTAATGTTCGATATCTTCAAGAAGAAAGAGGAAATTCTGGTTAGAAGTGATAAAGATATAGTTGCTCCTGTTTCGGGAAAAATGATGCCAGCTTCACAACTATCAGATCAGATGTTCAGAGAAGAAATGATGGGACAAACAATTGGTATCCTGCCATCAGACGGTACAATCTGTTCGCCGATAAATGGCACTCTCGAAATGATGTATCCAACTGGTCATGCTTTTGCAGTACGACGCAGTGATAATGAAGGAATCTTAGTCCACATCGGAGTCGATACTGTCAACTTGAAGGGACAAGGATTTAAGGTGTTAAAAAAACAAGGTGCTTCCGTTAATGCTGGAGAGCCTATCGTACTTGCTGACCTGAATATAATCAAGAAAGCAGGTCTTGATACAACTGTTATGTTGGTAATTACAGAACCAACGACAGAAGGAAAGAAAGAAAATTTTGATTCTATCGATATTGTTGAAAAGAACCAAATTATAAACCATTAGGTTTGGTAAAGGGGAAGACTGTTGTGTCTTCCTTTTTTAGTAGAAATTTTTATTCTAGTAAAAGGAGAATGAACTATGAGACAAGCAGATATTGTAGTAAAGGCCTATTTCTTTGAATATGGAAAACAGGCTCCGAAGTATTCCGAATTCCCGGGCATTGTGACCAGTGAGAGCATGTTCGGTGGCAAGAGCAGCTGGGCGAACTATACTTCCCGCAAGGAGTCCATCAAAGGATCCATGGAGGATGAAGAGAACGAGATCGGAAGCTTTGCCGGCTATACCGCCAGAGAAGGTGCCACTGAGAATTCCGCAAAGCAGTACTATACACAGACGGATTCAAAAAAGCTCTATACAAAGGAAGACAGGAAGCTCTGGGCTGAACAGTCAAAGAGATATTTCTCTAAGGAAGGCAATCTTGCCTGGACGCTTGTTGTGTCCCTGCCGGACACTAGTATGCTGGAAAAGTACTGCCTGAAGGATCAGGAGGATTTTGCAAATATCACATATGAGGCAATGAACAAGATATTCAAGCGTATGCATCTGGATCCGCAGAATATGCTCTGGTGGGAGGACTATCATACCAATAAGAAGAATCCCCATATGCATATCACGTTCATGGAGAAGGAACAGACACGTTTCCGCGGCAAGCTGAAGCCAAAAGAGCTGGACATGATCAAGACCGTGTTCACTACACTGTTGATGGCCCGCAAACAGATCTTTGACCAGTATGGATTCACTGCTGGAGATGTCCTGAAAGATGCCCATCAAGTGAAGGCTGATATCGTTGAACAGGCTAATATGCTCCCTTATGGTACCCTTGAACATGTATTGAACCTGTACTCTCAGTTGCCATTGAAAGGAAGGCTGCAGTACGGCTCTTCAAATATGATTCCATTCCGGGCCGAACTGGATGTCATCGTAGAAGAGATCCTGCAGACAGGCGAGATCAGAGATAAATATGCCGAATTCACCAGCAGGCTCAATATGCTTACAAAAAATATCAATACGTTGAACAATGCTGAGATATCGCATCTCCGGCAGACAGAGGACAACAAGCTCAGAGTGCAGCTTGCCAATACAGTTCTTGATAATTTCAAGAACATGGATTCCTATACTGCAGAACAGCTCTGTGCATGGAAACAGGATCACCTTACCGATATCGTTGACCAGGTCAAGAACAATACCGGCAGAGGTGATCTTCTTTTTGATCAGGCAGTTGGGATCATGAAAGGGAGACCTGATGCATCAAAAAAGGCACAGGCACTTCAGCTGATGCAGCTGTCAGCCAACCATGGCAACCCGCATGCCCAGCATGTCATGAACTATATGAAGAAATCCTATGGGATGAACAGACAGGCATACCGTGTCCTGTCCGGTACATTTGCAAGACATGTATCCAAGGATGTAAGAAGGGCGATCTCAGAGAAGATATTTGCCATACAGAATGAGATCACCGCATATCTGGAGGACAGCGATGAGCTCGCTCCGCAGAAGATCAAGGATCAGGCAGCGAGCAAGTATCTGGAGGGCAAAAGATCATGAAACATTTTATAGGCGGACTGATCATCCTGATTGGATGGATCATGTCTGTTTTTATTTTGGCAATGCAGATAGCGTATTTTCTCTCCTTTCAATATGACATTGCCTCATACAGGGCAAACTGCCATTTCGTATGGAATCCTTCGATCCTGTGGTGGCAGGGCAATGACAAGTACTTCCATCTCATGATTGCCATCATTGGCCTAGGCAGCCTGTTGCACATATTGCGTATGCTGATGCCTGGCCGCAATGAACGTCAGAAGAGGTCGATCAAGCGGCACATGACAAGAGAAGAACGCCTGATGTATTCCCATCTGGCCAGCAGGCATGAAGTGAAGAAAGGACTCCAGAGGATCCGTTTCGATTCAAATGGAGATATTGTTCATAAGGATTTCTCGATGATAGAGATCCGCATAGGGCAGGCACTTACAGTCTGCGGCATTGCCTGCGTGATATGGATCGTCATTGATCTCATAATGGCGATAACAGAGCTTGCATCGAGCCATGGCCAGCAATCATTCGATTGTCCCGGAGCAGCTGCACCAGTGCTGCTTTTGGTAAATATCACAGTCATATGGCTATTGTGCACGAAACTCTATTTCAGGGATTATTGCGACCAGGTCTATGATCAGCCGAAACGTGTATGGAATGAACTGATGTATCTGTTGAAGCAGCCAGATGTCCGCAAGCTCAATACGCTCAAAAAGTGGCGTATCGGGGAACGAGAGACGATTGTACGCTCAGGGCTCCCGGTCATCACGAAAAGAAGGGTGATGTGGCTGGATCCTTCAGACTCTCATAATCTTCTCATTGGAACGACCAATTCAGGCAAGACTTGGAGCGTCATTCATGAAATGATCGAGATCTGCAGGATGGCAGGAGAATCCATGGTCATCAATGACTTGAAGGGAGAGCTGCAGCGTGCACATCGCCAGAAGCTCGTCAGTTCCGGATATAAGGTCATCAGCATCAATTTCATCGAGCCGGATAAAGGTGACTGCTGGAATCCGTTCGACCTGGTAACGAAGTTCTATCGTCAGGCACAGAGAGATGCGATTGCCAGGATCGAAGATCCTGAATTCTATAAAAATTATCTGGACCTGAAAAAGAAATACCTTCTTACCAATAGCAAGATCCAGGGTATGATACGGAAAGCAGAGCTGGCAAAGCCTGCAGCACAGAGCAGGCTCGTCCAGGAGATCAAGGACATGATGCCAGATCAGCAGATAAAGAAAAAAGCACTGTTCAACATGGAACAGTCCATGCCACAGCCTGACTTCTCACTTGCCTTTGAATATCTGCGTGATGTGGCAATGGCAATCTTCCCGTCTGGAGAACATTCCGGAGGTGGCAATGATAATTCTTCTTTCTGGAACAAGAATGGCATGCGGCTTCTGGAAGGAATCGTCTGCTTCCTTCTGGAACATGAATATGTTGATGAGGAGGGCAATATAGCTCACCTGGATGATGATCAGATCAATTTCAAGAACTTCCAGATGACAGTCAATGATGCCTTTACAAAGATACGTACAGATATCACTGACGATCCAGAACCGCTCCTGAAGTTCTATCTGACAGAGCTGCGGAAACCTACAGATCAATCGGTGATCAAACTGAAGACCATTGTGGATGCCCCGGATGAGACCAGGGGATCCATTACGGAAGTGTTCTCTACCTATATGGATCTTGGAATACTGAATGGGAATATCTCAAAGATGACTAGTCGGTCCTCTTTTGATTTTGATGATCTATGGGATAAGAAGATAGCAGTTTTCCTGATCACTCATGATGAAAAGGCAACATATTATCCTCTTGTGGTGCTCTTCCTGAATCAGATGTTCGCAGAAGTGGCAAGAGAGGCACGTACAGAGACATCCCAGAGACTGAAGTACCCGCTGAATATCATATGGGATGAATTTGGTATCTCTCCACCAGTCAAGAATCTGAATAATGCATTGTCTGCAGCAAGATCCAAAGGCGTGAGATTTACCCTGGTCATCCAGGACTTCAGTCAGCTCAGTATCCAGTACAATAAAAATTTCTCTGAGATGATCAAGAACAACACGATGAATGTCGTATATCTGCTTGGCGGCAATCCAGAGACACAGAAGGAGATGTCAGAGCGAATTGGAAATAAGCTGCAGTGGAATAAAGAGAAATCAAATTATGAGATCGTACCTGTAGTGACAAAGGAACGTTTATCCAGGATGTCTGTTGGGGAAGCTGTGGTCACCAGCCAGCGTAAGAATCCATATATCACAAGGTATCTTCCATTTGACCGATACATCTTCTATGGCTCATTGGGAAAAGCAGAAGAACCACCAGTACAACAGCTGATCGAACTGCATCCATTCTCGCTGCAGGAAGCATATGAACAACTCTCAGAGATCAATGAAGTACTTGAGAACAAGCAAAAAGCTATTGAAGAAAAGGCAAAAGAACAAAAAGCAGAAGTACCAGATCCACAGGATGCGGGAAAAGAAGTTACAAAGAATCAGAAAGTCCAAAAGAAAAGTAGTCAAGCAAAGCATCGTTTTGATGACATTGATAAATATGGTTGATCAAATATAGCTGACAAAATTATTTAGTGTTTTTAATTGTCTGGTCTTTTGAGAATTTATCAGCCGCTTCAATTTCTGCTTTCATCAATGTGAGGGTATCTTCAATCTGCTCATCAGTCATTGAACTTTTATCGTTAATTTCGTCCTTGGATTTATTTGTAAGGGTCATTATTGGTCTCCTTAATAAAATGTGTGTAGGACAATTATTATAGAAATGTGCAGAATATGCAATTCCTGTGTGAACTGTCTTATATAATCATTTTTGGAGAGAGCTCACATAGGAACTACATATAAACTACATATATATATATATATATATATATATAATATGAGCATTTGTAGTGAATTGAAGGATGTTCTTAGGAATGACTGTACCATGTATCAATTATAAGAACAGTATTTTCCCTGTTATTCTCTCTGTATGGATCTTCTCAATTATTTATCATTTTATTGATAAATATATGAATAAGAATGTTCGTATTGTTTTTTCAGGTATGCTGGCATTTGTTATTGCTGGACCTATTGCATTGATTGTCACAGCCCCATTAGGTAATTATATTGCAACTGTGCTGGTATCTTTCTTCAGTTGGCTGTTTGCGGTATCAGGACCTGTAGCTGGGGCTGTATTCTGTGGAATTATTCCATTAACAATTATCTTCGGTATCAAGGGCTTCTCAGTAGTAGAACTTGCAAATATTGAGCAGCTAGGATATGACTATATGCTTCCAATGTTCTTCTATTCAAATT
>Ga0183101_1001915_pt1 | contig 16673 bp, 23 predicted proteins | sample Biomet3_FD_127790 | JGI IMG/M metagenome (GOLD analysis project Ga0183101, IMG submission 127790) | Microbial communities from bioreactor (seeded with sewage sludge) at LBNL, California, USA - Biofuel metagenome 3 | ecosystem: Engineered > Bioreactor > Anaerobic > Unclassified ... | reverse complement strand
GCTAACTATGAAAGTTATAGGATTAACAGGTGGTATTGCATGTGGAAAAAGTACAGTATCGGCTTACCTAAGAGAATTAGGAGCTGTAATTGTTGATGGAGATATAATAGCGAAGGAAGTTACAGAAAATATGAATACTTTTATTGAATTGATGAAAGTATTTGGAAGCCAGATTGTTGATAAACATGGTAAATTAGACCGTAAAGCATTAGGAGCTATAGTGTTTGGTAATAAGGAAGCTCTTGAAAAATTAAATGCAATAGTACATCCAAAAGTTGAGGCACAGATAAAGTTTATAGTACAACTTTATAGAGAACAAAACTTCAAAGGCGTGCTTATTTTGGACATCCCTCTACTTATAGAGATAAAATTATTTGAAAGAATAGAGATGGACGAATTATGGCTTGTGAGCATTGATAGAGAAACACAATTAAGAAGATTAATGGATAGAAATAACCTTGAAGAAGAAGAGGCTACTGCAAGAATTTTATCTCAGCTCTCATTAGAGGAGAAGAGTAAATTCGCAGATATAATAATTGATAATTCATCAAATATAGAACACTTACATATTCAGATAGATTTAAACTATTTACGATTGTTAAAAGAACTCAAATAATTGATTAGGAGGATTAAATATGCAAAATTTTAAGATAAAAGATAATGCTGTAATAAAAATAAAAGACGAGGACATTTCTATATTTAGTAACGATAACACTCTCTGCATAATTTCTCCTAATGAGCTTGAATTGATTAAGGATATAGATAAAGTATCTAAATATGCTTTAAAAGAATGTCAATCAAATAGTCATCATTTAAGGATAGACCACCATAAAGAATATATTTATGGTATTTTAAGCTTTGTTGAACTAAGAAAGAGGGAGACAGGCTCTATAGACTTTAATTTTTTCTTAACAAATAACGCATTAATCATTATTAATAAGAATGAGAATAAGTTATTGAATAAGTTCATTGAGAATGTCACAGATGTAGAGTATATGCAGGTTTATGAGGAAATAAATCCCCAAGTGTTACTGCTTCATTTAATAAATGACATAATTGAGAGTAATGAAAATTGTATAGATAAAATAGAAAATAATCTTGAAGAATTAGAAGAGAAAATACTACATAATGCAGTAAAAGGATATTCAAAAGAAATAGCTACAAAGAGCAGGTTAATTATGCAGTTAAAGCATAAGGTTTCTTCTTTCCCTTGTTTAATTAAAACTCTATCTTATAATGAATATGGCATGTTTAATGAAAAGCAGTTAAGGACAATAGATATATTGGATTATAAAGCAACAAAGATGGTGGACAATGCGATGTTGCTTAGAGATTATATAGCTCAGGTAAGAGAAGCCTTTGAATCTGAGAGGGACATGAAGACAAATGAGCTTATGAAGGTATTTACTATTACCACAAGTATATTCTTACCTCTAACGCTAATAGCAGGTTGGTATGGGATGAATTTCACAACAATGCCTGAATTAACATGGGAATATGGATATGTTTATGTGATTGCATTAAGTTTGTCTGTTGCTCTAAGTTTGATACTTTTCTTCAAGAAAAAGAAACTATTAAAATAATAGAGGATGTGGATATAATGAGCAACAGCCATATAATAATAAATAAGAAATATAGGAACTGGTCATACTCTGATGTAGACCCGTATCTGTTATCTAATACAAGTATTAATGATGTAGCAGTACATACTCATTATGGTTCTACCTATGAGCATAAAGTTGTAGGGATAACATTAAGGGGAATTCATGTAGATACTGGTGAGGAGCAGGTCTTTATTAAATGGACTAATGTCAGATTAATAAAGAAACCAATTAGTAATCATGGTTTCTATAGGCTTGAATGGACGTACAGCAGTGGTAAACAGCATTGGACATATGCAAACACTATAGAGATGGCAGAAGCTAAGGCAGAGCCTCTAATTGCTAAAGAGGACATAATATTAATAGAGGTTATATACTGTGAACGAAAGAAAGTATTGAAAGAGTTTCAAATATAAGAAAAGTAAAAGGACTAAGGGGTTTAACCTTAGTCCTTATTACTTAAACAGGCAATTTGAATTTTATTATTAAAAAAAAGGTAAGTGTTGTGTATGTATTTATTATATGTCCTGGTTCGTAAAAAAGAAAGAACCATATAGTCAAATTAAAGTAATTTTCATACAAGATAGTCAAAGGATAAATAAAGTTAAATAATATTAAAAAAACACATGCAAAAACGCTGAGAAGTTGACTTTTTCTCAGCGTTAATTGTTAGTAGGTAATATCTTTTCAATACGCAACATAAAGTATTACTTTTACCTTGTAATCTTTATTGTGAGATTTAAATTGTTGGTAATCTCCAAAATGCGTCTTTGATCTTGCCAGATAAAATATGTTCATAATTTCTGCCAAGATACCAGTAGATTACTTTGCTAAATGTTTGTTGAATAGTTCTATGCTCTCTCCCCATACTCTCAACAAATATAACTGAGAAGTGAATAGGGTTTTCGTGAGCGTCCATTTCCTCTTCATAATCATAGTTATCAAGAACCCAACCATTATAGTTATACTTCTTACATGCTTCCTGAACTTCATCAAAGAGAATATCATATAACATATCACCGATTTTAACAGATTGTGCATTTCTGTCATCGAAATAATCTTTCAAAAGATACTTATGACATTTAGCAATCCATAAAAGGCATATATCATACCAAAATGCTTTAAATTCTTCATCTGTAGAGTTCTCGATTAATGTAAGCAAACCATTAATATCAGTTGGTTGTTGATTGCAGTAATAGTAAAACTCCTTTTCTACACTTTTAGGATTTACTCCTGCACCTAATAATTCCATCAATTCTTGTACAGTTTTCATTAAAAACCACTCCTTTAAAAATAAAATTTAAACTAAATCACCTTATTTATATAAATAGTATATATTTTATTATATTTCAATAGTTTTAAATATAAAAATAGAGAGCCAGTTTTTCATCACTATCTCTCTACTTTTATTATAATTATTTTAATGTCTGTATTCTACTAAATGGGAAAAATACAAATAATGCTTTACCTTTGATTTTATCAGCAGGTATATATGTGCTTTTCCAATAACGACTATCATATGAATCAGACCTATTATCTCCCATGAAGAAATACTTTCCTTCTGGAACTTTGTAAGAGCCTATATTTCCACCAAAATTCTTAACATATGGTTCATTGATTTTCTCGCTATTTACATAAACACTACCGTCTTCCTTTACGTCTACTTGGTCGCCAGGAAGTCCTATTAATCTCTTAATTAGTGTTTCATGTAGTTCATCAGAATCAAATACTACTATATCTCCATGTTTTAAATTGCTTGGATTATGCACCACGCTAACAATTATTCTATCCTGTAACTGAATAGTTGGCAACATTGACCCTGATGGTACTTCGATAGCAAATCCTAAAAACCTATGAATAAGCAATGCTATAATTATTGCCGAGATTATTGGAACGAGTATTTCTGTAGTGAACTTTTTAACTAAATTCATATTATCACCTTTCTTCTTTGGTTTTAGTATACATTTCATATTCTATAATAACACATATTAGTCAACGGTTCAAATGTTTATTGACTAAAGTCAACGAAAAATGGTTGAATAATAAAAAAACAGCCTCCAAGTAGGAAAGCTGTTTCTCAAAATCTTATGCAAATGATATTAGTTTGTTTTCTTCCATTTCGCTGATAGAAAAGTTATCATTTACAAATGTCTTTAAGTCTGTTTCTAAATTATCTTTATTCTCGAAATCTCCTTCAATATTTACACTTGAAAGATATTGCCAAGGTTCATCGCCATTAAATTCTGTCCCCATTTTTATACTAATAGATGACGGTAAAACAAGTCCTTTATAACTGAAAAAGCTCTTTATTCCGTCTATAATAGAAGGCTCACTATCTTCCGAAATAACAGCAACTTTAGTATTTACACAGTTAAGTGAATGTTCGTCACAGTTGGGACAAACTGACTGTTCAACAGAAGAATAGAATGAATGTTTACAATTTGGTTCAGAACACTCGTAAAGATATAATGTGATTTTTTCGTTCATAAATAAAATCCTCCTTCAATTCGTAATTACTACGAACTCTCAAATTAATTTTAAAGAAAATACCTGTTATAATAATGTTTACTTATAATAATTATATACATTGGATTTATCTAATATCACGAAATAAAAGCCTGGATAAACCAAGCGTCTATTTTATATCAAACTCTTTTGTGCCTTTACATGCAGGGTATTTACTGCAACCCCAGAAGACTTTATTGTTATTATTATTCTTTCTGAGATACATTTTACCTCCGCAAACATGGCAGGTTGGTGTTTTTATAGGTATTTCCTTATGACAACCACACTTAGCGATATATCCATTTGACTTTACATATTCTATTAAGTAGCTCTTTTTACATGTAGGGCATACTTTTGACTGTTGAAATTCTTTAGGCTTTTCCTTCTTAACTGCATTTTCCTGTGTCTTAGGAACATTGTTTTGAGACGTGCATTTACAGCTCCTTATGTGACAAAAGTAGGTAGCTATTTTCTTTCCTGTTCTAACCTTTACAATATTTCCGCAATCTGGACATCTTAATAGATTTCTGTCGCTAAGTCGCTTTAGTCTTGCTATGTCGTAATCATATGCAAACACCCTTTCATTGTTTTGGGTGATAGCGACTAACATCTTTTTTACCTCTTTTCTTTTTTGAATTTTCAGACAATAAAATCTCTTATTATTATAGTTTGATAGATATTTATATAATGCCAAATTTTCAATGAAATCGTTCATCAAATTTTGACATAGATAAGGATTTGTTTTATTAGATAACAGTTTGTGAAGTCCATTACAGAGTTATTTTCGTTGACTGTAGTCAATAAAAATTGTATAATTAAGTAGAAATATTAAAAAAGAAGGTGATTAATATGTTTGATGAATATGTATATAAATTAAATTACTTATTTTCTGTAGAACCTTCAATTATATTAAGAGGTCCTATGAGTTCAGGTGTAGTAAAATATCTCATATTTTATATAAAGGATACATTTGATAGTATAGATGACAGCTTCAACTTCGGACATGTTGAGGTGGCAAAGATATTACAAAAGCTATACGACTTCGATATAATAGAACCTAATGAGTTTTATCAAATAGAAGAAGATTATGATATAAACGACTTTAATAACTGTTATGAGAGTGAGTATGCAGAATACAAGAGACACATGGCATTTAACAAGGAGCTTTTTCATAAAGAGGAATTAAACAAGGAAGTATGGAGATTAATACAGCGAGAAGATATTACTTCTTATGCTGACGTGTATGATATTTCTGTTAAAAAGGACGACTTTAAAAAGATTACAACTTACATTAGTGATGGTAATTGTACGATATGTAATTTAGATAAGGAAACTATAAAAAAAATACATGATATGGTCATAGGCTCTACAATGTTTCACTTCGACCCAGGATATAATCTAATTATCAGAGATATAAATAATATGCTATTCAGTATGCAGGATGGCTTATTGGAAATAGGTCTATTCTCAGATAGTCCAAACATAAAACCAATTTTAATAAAAGTAAAATCATGTATGGGGGAATGAAGTGATGAACACATCATGGGTTAATGGATTAATTGAGAATAACAAGAGGGTAAACTTCTTTCTTGTTATAAACTGCATACTTATAGTGATATTAGCTTTCCAATCTAAAGAGATTAGTAAATTAGACACAGGAATGATGTTGGTTAGCGAGTTTATTGTTTGGCTTGTAACATTCTTAGACGAAATAAAATACAAGCATTTATTAGGTCATCATAGATTACTTATTGCAACGTCTATGGCAGGTATGCCATTAGATAAGAAGAGCTTAATTACTTGTGTTAGTATATCTAATACGTACAAGCCTATGAACCTTGCGTGTGCTATTATAAATATTCTTCCTTTAACAAATGTGTTATCAAGGGCTTTAAGTATAAATTCCGCTACTGGGATGGCACTAACATATTTTACAATACTTGAAATAATATATATATCCTTTATGTATTTTTATTGGCACTATATCAGTCTTAAATATAAAAGTTTCTTGATTAAGGAGGAGTAGGATTTGAAAAACTTAATTTACTGTTTAAAAGCGGTCATTAAAGATAATCTCAACGTCAGTTTCTTTACTGTCGCATTACTTACTCTTCTTTTCTGTAAATATTCTTGGATATATAATGATTATTGGATTGAACCTTATATAATAATTGGCTGTCAATTAGCTTTACTTTTTATATGCTACGAAAATGAGAAGACGCTTCAAAATATTAATGTCTATAATCAAGTTGAGAAGTTAAATAAATGTCCTGACAAGTATATCGAAATAAAACTTAACTATATTTTAAGAAGTGGGCTAACTCTCAATAGTTGTGTGATAAGAAATGCGATTATAACTATTGCTACAGTTGGACAATTGCTTGTAATATGGAAGAGTGGTTCTCCAAATAAAGTTTTTGATATATCAATTGCAGTAGTAATAGCATTGCAAGCACTATATCTATCTTATACATATTTAAGATTGCGTAAATATGTATATGATTATATAAGATATGTTGAAGAATTAATAAAACAAAATGAGGAGAACTGATAAATGATTTCTTTTAGACAAGGATTAAAAGACTTACTTCATAACATCTTGAACCCTAAAAGCTTATTGAATTGGCTGTCACTATTATATTTTATAGGAATTTACTTTGCTCATAAAGATATAGAAAGTCTTGGACTAAAAAAATATGTAGCTATCGTATTAGCACAATTAATAACTTGGTTAGTATTAACTAATAATGAAGAAACGTATCTTCTTTTACTTCTTAATTATAGAAAGTATAGAAAATTGGAGGGAGAGCAGAAGGATTTATATTATTCCTTTTGTAAAACTCTTTTAACTGAATATACAGTAATTCAATCAATAATTCTTGGAGTTATGTATTCTATTCCTACAGTAGTGATATTTTATGTATCTCTTATGTTCACACTTACACATTCTGTAAGCAATTGGAGTATTATCTTAATACCAGTTACATGCGTGGAAGCTTTGTGGATATTGTGTATGAATGTAAACTGGGGAGTAATGAGTAAAGAGTTTAAGTAGAGAGGGGTATCCCTCTCTCTTTTCTTTGCAGGTAAAATGCCCAATAAATATGATTGTTTCCATATTACCACTATGTATAAATACTGGCTAATAGTCGATAATTAAGAAGTAATAATTTAAGATAAGAGAAAGAACTATTCAATAAATGTTTTTAGTAATCAATAAGCGTGATATAATTGTAAAATATCGTAGAAATTTAAAATATAATCGAAAGGAATAGTGATAATGTTAGAGGAATTTTTAAGTGAGTTTAATTTCCCTTTACAGAAGCTCTATGGGGAATTAGACAAAAAACAATTATTATTTTTACATTTGTGTGGACAAAACCATGATAGGGTAAAGGAGCTTTTTGGTAGTAACAATCTATTTGACCTTTTTTACGAAATGGCTTCTGACCAAGATGTTGTATTAAGAAAAATTAAAAAGCAAGATGTTGTAAAAAATTTAATTGAGGAGCATGAGCAGGACACGAAAGGATTAGTTCAGATATTATATTATGAATTCTATAAACCAGATGTTATTTTACCAGATGGCTTATTAAAAGGAATATATTTAGTAGTTGATTATATATTTTGTCAGAATTTAAGAGAAGTTTTTATGAATATGGTAAAAAATAAAAGTGGTGGGTTTAGGAGTGTTTTAGATAGTTATTTTTTAAAAGATAAACATATATTGAATTTTTTAGGTGCGATAGCTCTGATAGCTAAAATAGATAATTTTTCAACTCATTTTGATAGTGATGACATTGAAGAAAGTATTTATGGTATAAAGAACTCACTGATGGAAAGAGTGATGTATTATTATTATCAGATTAATATTGATGAAGTCATTGAACATAATAAGAATTCAGTTACTATAGAAAAGAAGATTAATAAATTAACGAGAGATTTAGAGAAGAATAAGGAAATGTTGGCGAAGAATAGGCAGTTATCAAAAACTTTAACAGCAGAAAAGAAGGAGCTTAATGGTAAAATAAAGGAGCTATCCAAAGAAAAACCTAATAATGATACTGAATTAGTTACACAATTACTTACTGACCTAAGAAAAAAAGATGACGTAATTGAGCAGAAAGATAAGGAAATAAAAGCGGTTAAAGAAAAACCTTCAACAATGTACACTACATTGATAAATGATTTAAATAATCAGATACTAACTCAAAAGGAACAGAACAGAACCAAGACTGGTGAAATTAAAGACCTTAAAAGTAAGTTGTTTAAATATGAAAATAGGGAATTTAATGAATACTTATCCCAACAACTTGTAGAAAACGCTTTATCAGATAAATCATTTGAAATAATAAAACCTTATTATGAAAAATATATTAACGATGTTGCTCTAAGAGAAGCAGTTATTACAACAGAAGTTGAAGTACCTAAAAAGGTATCACATATAGGATACTGTGTAATTGAGAACCAAACCCATTATATTGTCTTGCCAATCGGTAAAAAAATGGAGATTATCAATATCCCAGAAAATACGTACTTAGCAGAAAATCAATTTATTTTAATTGATGAAGACGGTAATTTTAGATGGGCTTTTCAATACAAATATGACGCTTATGACACAGATTATTTAATAAAAAGATATGCAAGTTCAGTTGATGGTATAAGGGCAGATAAAGGTGACGGGATACTTGAACAAATCAATAGATTACCTCAAAGTGTTCGTTTAAGAGATAAACAAATAATAGCTCTTAGTGCAGACAATAACTATATAAGATATTATATGCCTCTTAAATACAATGCTGACTACTTCTTGGAATCCGCTTTAATTAAAGGGCATACACTGTCTTATGTTTTAAAGGTTTTTCCGCAGGGATGTTTACTAAGAAATATTGAAACTTCCGAGGAATATTTTAAGGATGTAGATAGAAATGGTTTTGAATTAAAAGAACAAATAATCGTTATCTTGAAAGAAGATAAGATTATCAATATAATAACATTCTCGAAATTCTATACTTTATCTTCGTATTATAAGAATATGCAGTACGGAACTATAGAAATTAAAGATGAAAGGGTATTGCTAAGAAAACTAAGTGATGAAATAGTATTGGTTAATGAAGTTCCAACAAATATTGAACTGGTCACAGGTCAGGTTATAAATATAGATGAATATAATAATTATTTAAGTTTAAGATTTGAGGACACACCAGAGGAACTTAGAAAACCTTTTTTAAACTCTGTCTCATATAAAAAGAATAAGAATAATAGAGACCAGAGGGAAAGTATAGAGCTTAATAAATCGGTCTGTATAATAGGAAATATAAGTTTTGAGAACAATTATAAGCTTTCATGTTGTAGAATAGGTTATAAGGCAGAGGTAATAGATGGATATGAACCTTGGGAGAAAATTCGTACCCAAATAAAAGATGTAGATTTAGTTATAGTTATATCTTCATTTGTTTCCCATGACAATATGTGGCGATTAAAAGACCAAAAAGATATACCACCAGTTTTATATCCTGGTTCTGATGGTGCAAATAGGATTACAAATGAAATAATTAAATATGATGAAAAGCAGATTGTTGTTTAGTATATAAAATAAGAATACCCGTCAAGGTATTCTTTTTTTTGTTGTAATTTATGTTAAAAGGTTCTTTGAAAGCCTTTGCCATGAACTTCATAAGCGTCAGATATTGAAACAAAAGCTTTTTTATCAATTGTTTTAACTATACTTTTTAATTCAGGGAGTTGAGACAAAGGAATTATACAGTAGATTATCTTCTTCTCTTCATGGGTGTAAGCACCTTCTCCATATAGGTATGTAACACCTCTGTTAAGATTTTTAAGAATACGATCTGAAACTTCCTTCTCCTTATCTGTAATTATAAGAACTGACTTAGTTTGATTAAGTCCTTTAATTACATTATCCAGTACAAAGGTTGTTATATACATTGCTATTAGTGTGTACAAAGCACTTGGCAACCCAAATATAAATGCACTTACGGTTACAATAGCTAAATTTATACTGAATGATATTTTACCTAAATCGAAATTAGAGTATTTCTTTTTTACAAGCATTGATATTATGTCAAAGCCTCCTGTAGAGCCATGGTGAACAAACACCAACCCGAAGCCTAAACCATTTACTACGCCCCCGTATAAGCAGAATAAGAGCTTATCATTAAGGTTTAATATATTGGATATAGGGTGGGTAATCATTAATCCTATAGTAAAAGACAATAGTCCAACTAAAGAGTTTAGTGTGAATTTTTTGTCCAACTTTAAAGCACTTAGTATAAACAAAGGTATATTTAATACAAGTATTATATAACTTGCTTGTATTTTAAACAGGTATTGGAGCGTTAGTGCTATACCTGTAACGCCTCCGCTTAGAAGTTGAGCATGAGTTAGAAACATATTAACTCCTATTGAACCTATTAAGCTTCCTGCTATGATGAATATAAAATCAATGATGTTATCTTTAGTTAAAAACTTGGAATTCATTACTTCATCTCCATTAATTTATTGTTCCCATATATGATACCAAACCAGTTTTATAACTCAATGTTTTTGAGGTTCTATGACGTAGTACACTTATATGAATGAAACTATAATATATAAAGTTTACAAGCCAACAATAAAAGGTATTTGAATTCAAATTTTTTAAAAAGGGAGATGTTTTATTATGGAAAATAATATAAATTACATGTCACTACAAAAAGCCTTAGCTGAAAAGATAGACCATCCAATATTATTTGGTAAGCTTGATTTTTCTTCTTATAATGGTGATATAGTTTTAGATTGTGACGTGCAGGATGACCAATTTTGCATTGAGTTAATCTTTGTTCCAACAGCAATAAGAAACCAAGGATATGCCTCTAAGATTATAAAAGTGTTAGAGGGTGAGTTACCAAAGCATAATATAACTTCTATCGTGGTATACCCGTTTCCTTGTGATACTTTGGATACAAAAGAACAAAGATATGTTAAAATAAATAAACTTGTGAAGTTCTACAGTAAGTTTGGGTTTAATTTGTTATACTCAGAAGCTTTTTATGGATATTTTAAAATGCCATCTGGTAGAATAAACTATAAAGAGAAAGTATATTATGATGATTTGTGTGGATGTAATGGAATGGAATTAAAATTAGAAAAATAGTAATCAATGGGTTTGCAGAAATGTGAACTCATTATTATTTTAGTGCAAAAAAACAGACATAGATTTTACTCCATGCCTATTTAATGAGGTTAACTATTATACAATACTTCATCTTGGTCAACGACTACATCAATATTAATATCACTTGGAATTGTGTAAATTCCATGTTTGTTCAGAATTTCTTCAAAAACATAATGCACAGTGTCTCCCCAATTAAAATAACCACCTGTTTCTCCAATAGCTTCACTTCCATCTTCTGTTTCAAGAAACTCTTGAACAGCATTTCTCATGGCTTCTTCTGGATTTTTAATGCTATCGTCAAAATTGTAACTATCAACCCAAACTCTACCTTCTGAAACTCTTTGTCTAACTAAATTAAATTTCGGTTTGTTTAAGTTTTCAAGTTCTTTCATGGATTTTTCTATAACGAGTATTTTTTCATCCATTTCGTCCTCTTCTTTACCATTTAAATCACGTCCAACTCTTCTCTCAAATACAAGATTTGAAAGTCTTAGATGTTCTGCCTTTAAAAAACCTAATAGGTCATTATAACATTCCTTTGTCATATATAAACACTCCTTTATTACACTTAAAATTGAGAATCTGAAATAATTCTGCATATATAGTCTATAGCTTCACTTAACTTTGTGTTTCTATAGTGAGGATATTTCAAAGTATTGATTATACCACTCATTTGCCCTATACTTAGGAACAATTCCTTGTGCCAGTAAGTATCATTAGAATAATCTCTTTCCTTTGCAGTTGCAAATTGATTATAATGCAAATCTAAAGCACAGATAGCTTCTCTATGAAAAGCGTTGAAATCATTCAATAATGTCAAATATACGTCCTTATCTTTCTTCTTTGCGAATTTATACTTCGTATACTTTTCTTTAATCTTGCTTTCCATTGTTTCAATATCAGCAAGAGTTATATTGTATAAAGTAATAGAAGTTGATCCCCAGTAACCTGCATTTAGTTCATACTTAAATTCAACATTAACCATATGGTTATTTTCAGTGACTTTAAAACAATCTCTTAATATCTCCTCATTTCTTAAAAATACAATCCTATTGTTATCAATTAGTTTCATAATAAAACACTCCTTTAAAAATAAATAATTTTTTATACCTGTTTTAATAAATAGTTTTTATATTATATACGGGTGTATATCTAAATATCTCTTTAAGTGTCAGACGCTATAGAACCTCTAAAGCATTTACCAAGTGTGTAAATTCAATTAAACTATTCTATATAGTCAATAAAAATGAGGTGTAAAAATGAACGGATTGATAGAAAGAGTAATGAGTTCTATGCTTAATTCTATATCAAATAGTATTTATAACATTTCCAAAGATACATTCAATGGAATAGATAATTTTATTAATGGAAATGCTCTTACCCCAATAATTAACTATATATTTGCTATATCAATAAGTTTAGTAATAACTATATTAAGTTATCAAATATGGAGACAGAGATACTTTAAAAATGATTTTTCAATAGTACAAAGAGTGTTAAGAAAAAAGCACTTGATATATACCTCTTTCTTTTTAATATTCATATGTTTAGGACATAGAACAATCACGGAACTTACGTTTAACTTCTGGAATTCATTCTTTAATGAGAGCCAAATAATAGATGTACTAAAACAATCATCTGAACAGAACAATACTCAAACTATAATAGGAGCAATAGTAGGTATCTTTTCATCAGCGTCTTCACTTATAATAGCTTTTTCCCAGTTGATAGAGGTTCTATCCCTACAGCTAATATTTGCCTTAGCACCATTAATCCTTGTTGTGAGCTTCTTTAATAAAGATATTAGTTCAACATTTATATCATCTGCAATGAAGGGGATTATAAGCCCTATAATTCAGACATTTATAATGTACTTCCTAATAAATATAATGAGGCCAATCATACTTTCTAATTCAGAAATGTCACCATTAATGAAGTCTGTATTTGTCATCGTAAGTGTATTCCAAGGTTTTAAGATGACTGAGATGGCAATAAACATGTTGAAACCAGGTGACGGAGAACCAGAAACAAAGAGAACATTAAATATGATTAAACATGAATTACAAACAGAAGTGTAGAAGGAGAGCAGTATATGAATTTAGCAATGTACATTCTTGTAAATGGTGATATTAAGTTTGGGAAAGGTGTACTTGCGGGTCAAGTTGGTCATGCTGTAGGGATATTCCACTACAGAGGCAAGTATACTAAAGAATTAATGGATGATTACATGAAGAAACCGAGAAAAGTAATATTAAAATGTCCTCAAAGTAAGTTAGAGGAATTAGAAAGAGAAGGGTACATAACTATAAGAGAAAATGATACTCCTCAACTACCTAAAAATGCTTTAACTTGCATTAATATAGGCATATATGATAGAGATAATAATGAAGTGCCTGATTTAGTTAAGGGGCTAAAGTTATATCCTAAATAACAATTTAAATAATAAGGGGGAATTGATATGTTGGAAATATTTAGTCATAAAAAAGAAGTTACGAAGTTCAATTCAAAAGTAATACGAAAACAAGTAAAGATTAGGTCTAAAGAAACTGCTACTGCATATTTGCTTTTAAAAAATGATAAAGATGTGACAATTAAAGTAGCGTGTTTACAAAATGTATTTAACTATTATGAAAAAGGAGACTGCATTGAAGTAATACAAATAAATACGTTAGACAAAAATAATAATGTATTAAAAACTAAATACGATATAGATAAACCTTTTAACGAAAAAGTTGCTCTATTTAAAGAGTTAGTGAAGAAAAAATGGACTATTTATATTGATAACGTAGAAATGGATGTTTCTTATTCTAAGTTATTAGATACTTACTTTACATATATAAATGGCGAGCGTATTGGTGAATATCAATATAATAGCTTAAAAGGGATTGATTTTAACTTATATAACTATACTGTTGATATAGATAAAGAAAGCAAATCAATACACTTATACAAAAGAGTATCTTAACAAAATCTAAAATAGATATTTGGAGTAGAATTGCAGGGGGATAAAACCTCCTGCCTTTTATATTTTTGTTTTCTTTATATTTTGTATAAAAGCCTCAACTATCAAAACTTTTATTGGTTAAATATAAACGACTATTTTAGATTATTCCCAATATCTTATTACACTGATTTTAGAAAAAATAATTGACTGTTATCAATGAATTATTAATCGTTTGTAATAGAATATGATAGTTATGTAGGAACTATAACATTATAACTTTCAGGAGGAAACAACTATGAAGACATCTTCATTAAAAGAAAATATCAATATAAATCAGACGGGCGGAAACCCTCAATCCAAAGAATATGGGTTTGAAATAAAATGCCTTTATTGTAGTGAGACAGTAAGAGTGCCATTTGGTAATTCTTTATCCACTAATGATGAACTGATAACTTTAAGTACAGATGAAGATGGTATTGTAATTACAATTAAGTGTCAACATTGTGGTAATGAAACTGAAATACGTTTATTTGATATTCTGAAAGATATATCAGGAATATAGGAAGCTCCCTCTATGCTTTAGGTATAGGGGTTTCTTTGACAGAAAGGGGATTGTAAATTGAAAAACAAGATAGCTATAACAATAAGTTTAGTATCAATAATATCCTTATTTATGGTCGGGTGTGAAAATAAAAAGACGACAACAGACCAACAAAATGAGGTAGAGGCTTCAACATCGGTTCAACGTGATGTAGCAACAACGTCAGCACAAGTAACGAAGAAAGACGAATATAGTACATACGTTGGTAAGTGGGTGGATGAAGATTGTAAAGTTGAGTACAACTCTAAAGGAGGAACTACCTTAACTATAGACGAGGAATTAGACCGTACAATAGCGGGAGAGATAAAAACCTTAGATATAAAAAATGGGAATTGTGCAGTCATTGACCTTAATGGAGCAGAGATAAAGGATAAAGTTATTAAGACAACATTCATAGATGACAACTGGGGTAACTCTGGAATGGCCACATTGGAATTTCAGGGAGATAAGATAGTGGCAAATATATCAATGTCAAATCCTAAACTTCATAGTGACGAATTTCAAATACAAACTGGCAGGATCGTGTTTGTAAAAGCAGATAATTAAGGAGGACACTATATGTACTTAACAAAAGAAGAAATTAAAAATAAATTTTATATAAAGGAAAGAGCAGAAAATACCGAAGTGGATAAAGGTGCTGAAAAAGATTGGCTTGTATTCCAAGACCTCGAAAACTTTAGATACACTTATGCTCTGCCTTTAGTTGAATTTAAAAGAGTTACCGAGCTAAAAGGCATTAAAATACCAGAAGGTATGGACGCAAGAATAATAGAGGAACATAGAGCTTATAGTCATTTCAAGGAAGGGGACTTATATTTTATAAAAGATATAGCTATAAATCCATTTACAGGAGAAAAATATATAGTATATCAAGCCCTTTATGGAGAAGCTAAAATATGGATTAGACCATACAATATGTTCTGTGAAAAGGTTGAGGAAGGCAGGGTTGATAATTTAACTGGACAAATATATAGATTTGAAATTTTAAAGACATATAAATATATGGAAAGTCAAGGAAGTCATTGACATTTGTCGAAAAACAAATTAGCATATATATAATGACCATATCTTAACAATAAACAAAAGAAGAACCATATTATTACCTATGATTATTAGGCGATAATATGGTTTTTCTTATCATTATCTTCTTAGCACTTAGTTAGGTCTTCGCATTTGTTAATTGCCACTTCTAATTCTTTACTATATTCAAATTTTTCTCCCACATATAACAGCTCGTAATTATCTTTACCATACTTTTCGTTATACTTATTTAGATATTCTTCACTATCTCTAAGTGGTATTGCTCCGCAACAAAAACCATTTCCAAATATCCCTCCAAATTCACTTCCTAATAAATCTCCATCTTCTGATAATGCAATTACTGTAGCACAGCCAAACCTATAATTGCAAGGTATTAAAAATATTTTTTTCATTTAATATCACCCTTCCTATATAATTTCATATATTTACTTTGAAATACCTGTTTATATTAGTTTTTATATTGTATTCAAACTATGTTTTACATATTAGAAAAGCAGTACATCAGTGTACTGCTCAAAGTTATTTGTGTAATATTTCTACTCTGTCACGGTTCTGTTCTGTTACTTCATAGTAGGTGTGTGGAAATAGTGGGCTAAACAGAAATGCTACTCCACATTGAACATCTTTACATATAGTTTCTATACCCTTCCAACCATTATCATCTATATTTATAAGAACTTTATCCCAAGGCTTAATATCCATAACATATTCCACGCTTTCTGTTTTAATTTTTAATTGAAATCATTTACTATATTTAATATTATACAAAACTCATTGACTGTAGTCAATGGAGAGTATATAATA
>Ga0183101_1000055_pt4 | contig 16679 bp, 14 predicted proteins | sample Biomet3_FD_127790 | JGI IMG/M metagenome (GOLD analysis project Ga0183101, IMG submission 127790) | Microbial communities from bioreactor (seeded with sewage sludge) at LBNL, California, USA - Biofuel metagenome 3 | ecosystem: Engineered > Bioreactor > Anaerobic > Unclassified ... | reverse complement strand
CTTTGAAGAGATCGTTTTCCATTTTCATAGGAAGAAGATGCGAGAAAAGGATCAAAGGCATGAAAAACCATTTGAATGTCGTCTTGTTCTCCCTCATCGCTGCGACCGGAGCTTCTTTGCTTGCGGGTTGCACCAGCACTCCGACTTCTTCCGATACCAGCAAGACGAGCACTTCGACTTCGAAAGCAACATCTTATGCCAATAACGGTAAAATCGGTCTCATTCTCATCGGAGACGAAACCGAAGGTTACACCAAAGCTCACATGGATGGCATGGCGGCCGCAGCAGCAAAGCTCGGCGTCACTGACCGTCTCATTTATAAAAAGAAAGTCCTCGAAGATTCGGGCTGCAAAACCGCGATTGACGATTTGGTCGCCAGCGATTGCGGCTTAGTCGTTTCCAATAGCTATGGCCATCAGGATTACATGAACCAAGCTGCCGAGACTTACCCCGAGGCGAAGTTCGTTGCGATGACTGGCGATTATGCGAAAATCTCCGGCAAAACCAACTTCAAAAACGCTTTCGTCTCGATTTATCAGGCCCGTTATGTCTCGGGCATCGTCGCCGGAATGAAACTTAAGGCTTTAGCCGATTCGAACAGTTTGGATACCACGTTCAATCAAGATGGCAATGGCAACTGGAAAGTCGGTTATGTCGGTGCTTTCCAATACGCCGAAGTCATTTCCGGATTCACCTCGTTCTATCTTGGCATCAAATCGGTCATCAGCAACGTCGTGATGGATGTGAGCTTCACCAATTCCTGGTTTGACATCGATAAAGAAGCCAGTGCCGCCGACGCTCTCGTCAAAAAAGGTTGCGTCATCATTGGCCAGCATGCCGATTCCACCGGCGCTCCGGGCAAAGTCGAAAGCTTACTTGGCACCACGCGTTCTGGCGATAAAAAATATGTTTGCTATTCGGTTGGCTTCAACATCGATATGACCACCGTGGCTCCGAATGCCGCGCTCACTTCGGCCATCAACAGCTGGGAAGTCTATTACGAATACCTCTTCGGCCAATACCTCAATAACCAAACCATCGCGGATGATTGGTGCAAAGGCTACGATGCAGATGCGGTTGCGATTTCTCCGCTCAATAGCAAGTGCGTCGCCGATGGCACCCAAGCGGCCGTCGATAAAGCGATCGCGGGCATCAAAGCTGGTACGATCCAAGTTTTCAATACTGACAACTTCAAGGTCAACAACGCAAAAGTCACGACTCACACCTTCAACCTTTCGAAGATTGATTACTCGACCGGATCAACCATCTATAAAGGCGACAGCGTTGAAACCATCAAGACGGACAACGGCATCACTTATTTCTCCGAGTCGACCTATCGGGCTGCCCCATATTTCGATTTGAAGGTTGATGGCATTACTTGGCTGAACTAATCGATTCGTCAACAAAGGAAGGGGTCAAAACCCCTTCCTTCTTTCGCTATTAAAAGGAGACTCATGGGAAAAATCATTGCCTTCAAACATCTCAGTAAATTCTTTGGGAACAATGCAGCCAATGATGATATTTCCTTTGAAATTAAGCCCGGAGAAATCCTGGCTCTTTTAGGTGAAAACGGTTCGGGGAAGACGACCTTGATGAACATGCTTTCTGGCATTTATTACCCCGACAGCGGCTCAATTGAGATCGATGGCAAAGAAGTCAAAATCACATCGCCAAAAGTCGCTTATACCTATGGGATTGGCATGATCCATCAGCATTTTAAGCTGATTGATGTTTTTACCGCCAGCGAGAACATCGTGCTCGGAATGCCCGGTAAAGGCCCGTTAAAAATGAAAGAGGTCAACCAGCAAATCGCTTCCCTCAGCCAACAATATGGTTTTGAACTGGATCTCAACAAAAAAGTCTATGACATGTCCGTTTCCGAAAAACAAAAAGTCGAGATCGTGAAATTGCTTTATCGGGGAATGGATACCCTAATTCTCGATGAGCCCACCGCCGTATTGACCCCGCAAGAATGTGACATTCTTTTTGCCGTGCTCCGCAAAATGAAAGAAGCCGGCAAAAGTATCATTATTATCACGCACAAACTCTCTGAAGTCCTTTCACTTTCGGATGAAGTTGCCGTGCTCCGCAAAGGAAAACTAGCCACGATCATCGAAACGAAAGATGCGACGGAGGCCTCTTTAACCGATGCGATGGTTGGCGAGCATATCGAACTCCACATTGCTCGGGCTAACCCCATCCATCCCCAAGATGTCCTCGAAATCGACCACCTCACCACTCTAGATGAGTATGGCGTGAAAACATTGGATGATGTTTCCTTTACCGCTCGAAGCGGTGAGATTTTAGGCATCGCTGGTGTTTCAGGAAGCGGACAAAAAGCTCTTCTCGAAGCCATCGCCGGTCTCCAGAAAACCGAAAAGGGGTCCTCGATTATTTATCACTACAGCAAAGACCATCCCGAAGTGGAACGACCTGTCCGCGGCAAAAAACCGGCCCCGCTTCCAGATGAGGCAGAACTCGTCGGTCGGAGCGTCAAAGAAATCAAAGAATTGGGCATTTCCCTCGCCTTTGTCCCCGAAGACCGCTTAGGCATGGGGCTGGTTGGCGACATGGATATGGTCAATAACATGATGCTTCGCTCCTATGAACATAGCAAAACACCATTCCTTTCTTATCGGGAACCCAGCGATCTCGCCAAAGAAGTGCGGGAAAAACTTCAAGTCAACACGCCTTCGATTAAGACCCCGGTCCGAAAATTGTCGGGTGGCAACGTCCAAAAAGTCTTGGTCGGACGGGAGATCGCTTCCTCGCCTCGCGTCTTAATGACCGCTTACGCGGTTCGGGGACTCGATATCAATACCTCTTACACTATTTACAACCTCCTCGATGAACAAAAGAGGGCAGGTTTGTCGGTGATTTACGTCGGTGAGGATATCGACGTGCTCCTCGAACTCGCCGACCGTATCCTCGTCCTTTGCGGGGGCAAGGTCACCGGAATTCTCGAAGCCCGCAAGACCAGTAAAAAAGAAATCGGCGCTCTGATGAGTGGAACGTCTTCGGAGGCTGCCCATGCTCTTTAATAAAGGAAATGGCGAACCCTTAATTCGTACCGTTAAGCGGAACGACCTCAATGGTTGGCAAAAGCTATTCGTTCGCGCCATCTGCGTTTCTACCGCCATCGTGCTCTGCATCATTCTTTTGGCCATCATCGGTCAAAAGAATCCTTTCCCTGCTGTCGATTACCTTTTCAAAGGCTCGTTTCAAAACAAATACAAGTTCCGCCAAAGTTTGGAGGAAATGGTACTTTTGCTCGGCGTTGCCGTGGCTTTGGCGCCCGCTTATCAAATGCGATTTTGGAACGTCGGGGCCCAAGGGCAAATCCTCATGGGTGCGATGGGGTGCAGCCTCGTGATGATTTATGGTTCTTACCTTCCCAGTTGGCTCGTCATCATTCTAAGCTTACTTACCGCGATGCTTTTCGGGGGCATTTGGGGTCTCATCCCTGCCTATTTCAAGGCGAAATGGAACACTAATGAAACCCTCTTCACTTTAATGATGAATTACATCGCCATTCAAATCGTTTCTTTTGCGACCTTAAACTGGAAAGGTGCGAACTCTTCGATGTCGATTATCAATGGTTCCACCAAAGTGGGTTGGCTACCCACCATCGGGGGCAACGCCGTGATTTTGCCTTTAATCATCGTGCTTATTTTGACGGTGGCGATGACAATTTATCTCCGTTATACCAAACAAGGTTATGAGCTCCAAGTCATCGGCGAAAGTCTCAATACCGCTCGCTATACTGGCATCAAGGTTTCTTGGAGCATTATGCGGACGATGATCATTTCTGGTGCCTTGTGCGGTTTAATCGGCTTCATCTATGTCGCCGGAATCGACCATAAAATCTCGACGGACACCTCTGGCGGCTATGGTTTCACCGCCATCATCGTGGCCTGGTTAGCAAACTTTAACCCCTTGATGATGATTGCATTCTCTTCGCTCATCGTCTTCTTGGATCGGGGTGCCGTCAACCTCAATAACGTCGGCTATGCTCCCGCTTTGAATGATTATTCTTGCGAGATTCTCGTCTTCGTCTTCATCATTTGCATCATGCTTTCCGAATTCTTCATCCGCTACCGCTTATTGTGGCGAACGCCCATCAAAAAGACAGCCACGATTAATGACGAAGTGAAAATCATCAATCAAGATGAAGTAAAAGGAGGAGAACGCCATGAGTAGTTTTATTGCTTGGATGGTAACCTCCGTAATTTATGGCACCATCATCATGATGGGAGCCTTGGGCGAAACGCTTACCGAAAAAGGCGGTCATCTTAATCTCGGGGTGCCAGGCATCATGTACATCAGTGCCTTCTTATCCTACTATGCGACCTTCTCTTACGAAAATACCTCCGCAAATCCCAATCCTTTTATCGTTATTCTCATTTCTATCAGCGTCGCATTTACCGTCGGGGCGTTCTTTGGTGGTGTCTATTCGCTCATGTGCGTGACGTTTAAATGCAACCAAAACGTCATGGGTTTATTGCTCACGACCTCTTGCGTGGGTTTTTCCAAATTCCTTTCGTTTGCAGTCGGCATTGAAACCTCTTCAAAAGCCTCCTTCAGCGGCTCGGTCTTCAACACGGTGATCCCTGGCATTTCCTCCGTCCCTTTTATCGGCCCGGTTTTCTTTGGCTATGGTTTCATGGTTTACCTAACCATCCTAATCGCCATCGGGATGGACCTTTATCTTAAAAAGAGCCGAAGCGGTTTATCGCTTCGCTCCGTCGGCGAATCCCCCGCCACAGCGGATGCCGCTGGTATCAACGTCAACCAATACAAATACTATTCGACCATGATCGGGTGCGGAATTTGCGGCTTAGCGGGCATGATTTATGTTTTGCAGTTTGGAAATGGTGTTTGGAGTACCAATAACAATATCGAAGCGATTGGCTGGCTCGCCGTCGCCCTTGTCATCTTCACGAGTTGGCACCCGATTCGCCTCATTTGGGGGTCGATCCTCTTCGGCATCCTTTTCTGGGCCTACAACTATTTGCCGTCCTTGGTGAATTTCGCTTCGTTCACGGGATTATCCGAACTGCTCAAAATGCTCCCTTACATCGTCACGATTATTATCTTGGTTATCAATAGCGCCAAACGGAAAAAAGAGAACCAGCCCCCTGCCTCCTTGGGCATCAATTATTTCCGAGAGGAGCGATGAAAAGCACTTTCATCAAAAAAGAATGAACCTTGCCGGCACAATACGTTAAAATAAAAAACTAGAAAAGAGGAGATAGTCATGGATTTATCTCAATATCCGAATGCCACTTTGCTGAACCATCCTTTACTCAAGCACAAAATCACGCTTTTGCGCGAGAAAAATACGCCGACGAGCGTCTTCCGCCCCTTGGTGAAAGAAATCGCGATGCTCGAGGGTTACGAAGTCTTGAAAGATCTTCCGACCGAAGACATCGAGATCGAAACTCCGATTGAAAAAACCACCCAGCCGACCGTCAGCGGCAAGAAAATCTGCTTCGTACCGATTCTCCGGGCTGGTATGGGTATGGTCGATGGGTTCTTATCGCTCTTGCCGACTGCTCATTGCGGGCACATTGGCTTATATCGCAACGAAGTGACCCATCAACCGGTTGAATACTATTGCAAGCTTCCGGCGGGCTTAGCCGACATGAACATCTATCTTCTTGATCCGATGCTCGCGACTGGCGGAAGTGGCATTGATGCCGTGAAAATCCTCAAGAAACACGGCGCGAAACACATCACCTTCGTTTGCATTATTGCTGCTCCGGAGGGCGTCAAAGCCTTCTGCGAAGAAAATCCGGATATCCCTCTCTACTTTGGCGCTTTAGACCGTTGTTTAAACAAAAACGCCTACATCTGCCCGGGTCTCGGGGATGCAGGCGATCGAATCTTCGGCACCGTCGACGGCACCGTCAAATAACTAATTCTTCTTCGCTAAAAGCTGATCCATCTCAGCCACCTCTTCGGTGGTTGGAATGTAGACGTAAGGGATATTGCGTTTAAGTCCCTTGTAATCAAGACCATATCCCAATAAGAATTTGTTCTCTGTTAACACTCGCCCGGCATAATCGACTTTAACCTCGACTTGACGGGCGATTTTTTTGTCGAAAAGCGCGCAAAGGATAATTTGTTTCGGTTTCCCGATTTCCTGAAGGTGCTTCGCTAAAAAAGACATCGTAAGGCCCGTGTCCACCACGTCTTCAATAACGACGACGCTACGACCATCAATCGGAGTCGAAAGGTCATGAAGCAAGGTTATCTTGCCCGTAGAATGGGTACCGCTATAGCTTTGGATTTGAACGTAATCCTCCAGCAAAGGAACCTCAACGTATTTCATCAAATCGACCGCGAAATTCATCGCACCTTTCATCACGACAACGAATAAGGGGAGTTTCTCCTCGTTCTGTAGACGGATGGTTAACTTATTGCCGAGATCTCGACAAGAAGAGATAATCTCCTCTTCGGACATGACCATTTCTTTCATGATGCGGCCTCCAAGATAACTTTTAATTATAGAGGGAGATACGCAAGAAGGACAACCTGGATTAAAAAAGGGCGAAAAGAAAGCGCTTCGAATGGAAAAAGACCTAGGACATACTTATACTTACTTAGTGGAGAAAACAATGCTAAGTCAACATCAGGAACCTCTCCTTTTTACGCTCGGGGCCAATCCCAACGTGGCTCGTGAGGTTTCCCTCTTACTTAACCTACCTTTGTCGCCGAATAAAGTGACGCACTTCGCTGATGGCGAGACCTTTGCTAAGCCTCTTTGCCCGGTGACTGATCGCGATTGCATCATCATTCATTCAACCTACAACCCCGTGAGCGCACGTCTCATGGATCTCTTGGTTTTTGTTGACGCCCTCAAAAACGCCAAGGCTAAGAGTATCACTGCCGTCATCCCTTATTTTGGTTATGCTCGTCAGGACCGCATCATCGATCCGGGCGATCCAATCAGCGGGCTTCTCGTCGCTAAAATTCTAGCGACTGCTGGCATTGATGAAATTGTGGCCGTCGATTTCCATTCGATGAAGCTTTTTGCCCAATTCCCCGAAGCACACGTCAATCTGACCGCTGCTCCGATTTTTGCTCAGCGCTTCCTTCATGATCTTGATGAAGCGCGAATTCCAAGCAGTTCTGTTTGCATCGTTTCGCCCGATCACGGCGGTTTGTCTCGCGCCCAAAATTTCGCAAGCAATTTCGAAGGTTCTTGCTTCGCTTACGCCATTAAAAACCGGCCACAACCTAATAAAGCCGTCATCGAGAAAGTCGATGGCGATTTCCAAGGCAAACTTTGCTTAATTATCGATGACATCATTGATACGGCAGGGACGCTAAGTGAAGTCGCTAAATTCCTTTTGGCCCACGGGGCTAAAGAAGTCTGGGTTGCCGCTACCCATGGCATTTTCTCCGGACGGGCGAGTGAACTCATTAAAGAATCTGGCATCAAAAAGACTTATATTTCGAACACCATAGAATCGAATCAGGAACGTTCGGAAATCCTTTCGATCGCTCCAGTTGTCGCAGATTATCTCCGCTCGAAATTCTTGCGCCGTTAATCGGCGTGACTTTTGCCGCAATAAGGACAGACGAAGAGGGATTCGTCAGTGATTTTTGTAATATTTCGGAAATAAAGAAGACCTTCAACCTTTCGTTCATAAAGCCAGCGCTCATCCAATTTGTAGTCCGCTGGATTAACCGAGTTCTTCTTTTTGGAAACGATACCCGTCGTCCAATAGCTCTTTTTCGTTTCCGGGCAAACCTCAGAAGCGATCGCCAAGTGGCAACTGTCGCATTCGTAGATGCCGCTTTTGGGGTGATAGATAAGTTTCCCATGGCAAAAAGGGCAGTCATCATGGGTCTCATCAGCATAAACCATCGCTTTTAAGACCAGCTGTTGAATTCGACGGAACGATTCGATGTTCTCAACGCTGATATAAACCTTATTTGAAGCCAAGGCGTCTTCTTCGAAAGGCGTGAGGTAGACCACCTCATCGGCCTCTTCTTTCATTTCGTCAGTCACTTCTGGAGTCCCTTCGAGGCTCGGAACGAGAAGAAGACGATAGGAATGGTTCTTGTTTACTTCCAAAAGCAATGCGGTTTTGCCGATGCTTTTGAGGGTGAGACTCCATTTTTTGTAGGCGCAAGAAAGCTGCAACTCTTCCATCGAAAAACGGGTCGAAGGATCGCAAGAAAAATTAAAATTCAAAATGCCGAAAAGCGCTATCGTTTCAACAAAAAGGAAATAATCGTTAGCGAGGAGGAGGCTATCCACAGGTGCTTCCACTTTCGGGGTCTCGGCTTTCTTCGCCAAGAGGCGTTTATACAAAACGTAAACCTGATGGTAATCCTTTTGCATCAAAAAGATGTTGGTCTTTTTTAGTTCCAGCTTCCGGTTACGGATTTTATTCTTCTCGTAGATGGGTTTCACCAAGCGCGGCTGAATCGTGTTGGCGATCGTCTGAAGATGAGCATAAAGAATTTTTGCCCGCCCCGCGTATTGTTCGAAATCACGGATGTAGCCCGTGTGGAGTTTGCCAATCGACAAGAAATAATTCAAATGGTTAGCCCGTTCCAAAAGGTTAAAATCCAAAACTTCGTTAGCGTAAACCAAATCCTTGAGGGCGGCGATTCGTTCACGGACATACTTCAAGGTTTCATCGATGAAATTGCAAAAGACCACGTTCTCATAAATCGAATAATCATCCTCATAGACCCGGGTCAAAAGTTTGCGGGGTTTAACCCCCTTGTTCGTCAAATTGGCAACATTCTCGCTATGATTGGCGAGATGAAGCATCGTCGACTGGTTGATGATGTGGACCGTTTCGACCGGCAAAACATCATCGTTATCAATCAAATTAATGATCGGTTTAGAAAAGATGCGCTTGATGGCAGGAAGAGCTAAAAGAAGGCGATCGCAAATGGCTTCAGTCGAATCGAAATCAAAAGAAGGCTCGACCGTAAATAAGGTCATGTCTTGAACCGTATAGTAATCGAATTCCATACTGTTCATCGAAGCGTGCGTACTTAAAAAATCCGCCATCGGAGACAATAGAGCGGCGAGACGCCGCTTCTGCTTTTCTCGGCTCTCTTCGGCGGCTTTATTCATGGTCAATCCTCATTGAGTTTGGCGATGAAATCAGCGCACTTGTTGAGGCTGAGGGCGGCGAAGTCTTTCACGAGAGAATCTTTATCGTCGATGGTTTTCACTTCGAGTTTGCTCACAACCTTGCTGAGCAAGATGGTCTCCACCGCTTGATTTTCGACGTCCCAACCCGGGAAGCATTCCTTATAAATATCAACGAAGTCCTCAATCTGGACCAAAATGCGGTTGCCAAAGGAAATGTTATACGGGGCTAAAAGGGCTTCGACTTTCTTAATCGTATCGTTATTTTCGGCATCGAAGGTGCCTTTACTCTTCGCATCGGCAAAGAGTTTGCTTAATGTCGCATAAGGATAGAATGATGGCGCCAAAGGCTCTTTGAAATCACGGACCTTCGGGGCGCGTTTATTGAAGTTCATGGTGTGAGCGCGGTCATAGACCTTATCCGAGATGACGAAGGTTGATTCGTCGCGGTTAGCAGTTCCCACGAACCAGACGTTTGATGGAACTTTCAATGTGTGGCCTTCATTTAAGGCAAGATAAGGAACGGATTGATGATCGACGTGACGTTCCAAGTTGATGTTCAAGAGTTTGATTTCACGATGATCTTCCTCGTTTTCCATTAACGAAAGGAAATCGGAGAAATAGTATTCAATTCGCGAGAGGTTCATTTCATCGAGGACGATAAAAGTCGGAACTTCCGGATTCAAAGCGGCTTTATAGAGAGCCTGGGTAAATTTCTTCGGAGTATAAAGCGAAGAGAATTCATTGTAGTAGCCCAAAAGTTCGTTTTTATCTTTCCAGGAGGATTCCACCTCAACGATGTCACAATCGCCCGCGATGGCTTCCATAAAAATCTTCGGCAATGAGGTCTTGCCCGTGCCGGACATGCCTTGAAGAATCGTTAGTCTTGCCGCCCCTAAGCCCGAGACAAAAGCCGCCATATCTTGAGCACTATAAGAAAGATGAAGCCGGCTGTTTTTGGCGTAATCTACCACAAAGCGAACCAGATCAGCTAAGGAGGCATTCGTGACTTGCGATTGTTCGCGTTTTACCAAATCCTCGTGATATGAATTTACTTTGGCATCCAATTCGCTAAAGGCGGGGCATGGATCAAAATCGCCTACAGAACCCTCGTCTTTTTCTTCAATCGCAGGTTTTTCTGCTTCTTTCTCTGGAGCGGCTGGCGCTACAGGAGCTTCAGACACGATGGCGGCTGCGGGGCTTCCATCGAGAGCATTCCGTAAGAGCATGCAAATCCAAATAACGACATCAACGATCAAGGCATAGAAAGTATCAGTGCGCATTTCGTAGGTATAAGAGCCGCTACTATAAGCGGGGCAATAATTCTTAATCAGAGCCTCGGTGCTGTCGACCGTGACTTTCGTCGCAATCGTAAAATAGAGACCAGAAATGCCAAAGACAAAGATGAAGAAAAGGTTCACGTAGGTCGTGATTTTAGCGATCCGAGCATAACCCTTATAATGAGAAAAAAAGGCACTCAGAGTCATGATCAAACCCAAACCAGAACAAATGACCATCAAAACAATGATAAAAGCCAAGGTCTGATAACCGGCACCCAAAACCGCGAAATCGCTCAAGAGTTTGATGCCTGTCATTTGAATTTCTTGAATCACGGTCGTCCCGGATTTGATTTTGACATCGACGAAATTCAAGAAAAGCGATCCGAGAGTTACTAAAGTTACAAGGACCACAAAAATCAAAGGCTCATTGCGATGGGGCTCGTGCTTTTCTTTGCTAACCCGCTCGACTTCGTCATGGTCGCCTTCCGCCAAATCGAAGCGGCCTTTGAAGATCGCAAAAGGAATCGACAAAAGACCTTCCAAAACAAGCGGAACAAAGGATAAGGAAGACGCTTTATAACCTTTAAGGGCATAAACGAATTCAACGATGAAACCCATCAAGAAGTAAGCGAGGGCAAAGACGATAAGCCAAACCATCAAATTCTTGGAAGAGCGGGCAAAGCGTTTTTTCGAGCTGAGAAAACTCGAGAAGAAACTGATGAAATAAAATAAGGAAATCAGAACAAAGAGAAGAGCGACCAAGAAATAAACGGTATCATCGATGGAAGAATTTGAAGAAAAGAGGACGCCAGCAAGAACGCAAGTTTTACTCGCGCTGCCGCTGGTTAAAGAAATCGTGTAAAAAGGCGTAAAGAACATTGCAGAAAAGAGCAAAAACAAACCCACGCAATCGAGCACTAATAAGGTGACGCTCGCGTGTTTGCCATTCGGCGTAGCGATGGGCGCTTCCGGGTTATTTTCAATCGTCTTTGAAGACGAATCGCCATCTTGAGGAGCGGGTGCTTCTTTAGGCGAATAAGCCTTTTGGCCAATCAGAATGGTCAAAGCGATCAAAGCAAAGAGCAAAGAGAAGATGGCCAAAAGAATACCGCCCACGCTCATTCCATAGGTGGCGCCCTGAAAAACAAAGACCATCACATCGTAGGCGATGAAGTAACCCGTAAGAAGAAAGAAAGTAAAAGTGTTTTTCCGGAAGAAGCTAATCAGCGAAAGTCCCATGGGGATCAGCGAAACGAAGAAGGCGATGACAAGAGCTAAAGAAAAAGCGCGCTGACCATCGCTTGCGCTAACGTTGCTAAGAGCCAAATCCCAAATCGTGACAGAATTGAAGGAAGAAGCTAATGGAATACGAATAAGGGCGAGATTGAAGAAAAAACATGCGAGAAAAAGAACAGAAAGAATGGTTTTGTACAACCACGTTTTTTCATAAAATTTTTGCATACGATGGAGCGATTCCTTACCGCCGATAATGATAGCACGAAGCAACCCCCATTCGAAAAAAGAAAGGTTGCTATAGAAAGAAAGTCGATGCCATGAAATGAAGATTCTTCGAGTTGTTCAAAAAGAAAAGCCTAGCTCCGGTGCGCCAAGGGCTAGGCAAAACGGACAAGATTAGAAAAAGAAATTAATTCGCTTTATTGAGCACTACGAACTGCTGAACTTGGTAGGGCTTGGAGACGACATTGCGATCCATCCACATAGAGAAGAAACGCTCGGCACTCACGCAATAATACCCATCTTGCCAGTGGTCGCTCGTATCATACGAGTCCGCTAAAATGAGCACATCATCGCCAAGACCTTTTGTTCCCATGGTGTCATAACCGATGATGTTTTGATAATGACCATCCCAATCGCCCCAAAGAATGGTGATCGCAAGCTTTTTGCTGAGGTAGTTCAAGATCCATTTCACCCAGAGACTGTCCTTAGCATCTTCAACGTAAATCGGTTCGCCATTCTGATCAACTCCCGAAGCGTAAGGCGCCCAAGAGGCAAAGGTGCCTTTGAGGTCGCCTTGATTGGCTCCCGTTTGAATCAGATCGCTTTCGGAATAGGTTTTCTTATAGCTTGTCTCCTCAATCTTTAAGCCAGGTTGACTCGACAAGAACTCCACCATATTGGGGATATTGGTCCCATATTCGCCCGGTTCATCGGCGGTTCCAGGAATGCCATTCGTCTGTTTATCGCACGAGGTTTTCATGCCGATAGCTAACGAACGCTCAGTGTAGCTGGTGACACCAAGGTTATATAGCGCCATAAGAATACTGGCGGGACCGCAGGTGAATTCGGTCGTTTGTTGAAACGTTTTGAATTGGCTGATGATCGTCAAATGATCGTTGCTCGTGGCGTTAAAAAAATCCGGGTGTCCATAATAAGGAGAATCACTATGGTCTCCGCCTCGGGCATACAAATCGGCGCCCCCGTTCGGATCCATATCTTCGCCGGCGATCGTCTTGTCTTGGCTTGCGGCGCTCGAAAGCGAGGAGCTCAGAGAAGGCGAAGCACAACTCGCGAGAAGGAGACCCGACAACATAACGAAAATAATCTTCTTCATAAATTTTCCTTCCTTGGGAATGTAAAAGCCTTAGAGCCATTGTCTTAAGGCATTGCGAGAAGCGAGAACAACTAATTAGGAGATCTCCACTATCCGAGTCATTTATCACGGAACAAGGACGACTAGTGCGCCTGCTATTTAGTCATGACTTTGGTACTCTTGAAACTCGCGTTTTCTTCGTTCCTAGTTTCACAACGCAAAATTTATATAACTATGCGAAGGAAAACACAACAAAAATTGATGCATTTTTGCAACATTTTGTTTCTAAGAAAGACTAGGTCTGGTCGGATTAATATTGGTTTTATCCATTGAAAAACAACTAAAGTAGGCTTTTCATCGAAATATTTGCCTATTTTTAAAAGAAATAAACCTTTTATCCTTGGCAAAACCATTGTCCATTATTTTTCTTTATCGCTCTCATGAATCTAAATCATTTCTAAACACTTTTCAAAGCGATAATGACACCATCTTTTCTTCTAACTGATCGGATCAAGAGATAAAAAAGACGCTGACTCAACTTTAGGGATGAGCGTCTTTGCAAACGTTGCCGGCATCATCGCTGATAAGGCTCTCCCTGAATCTCTTTTTTGTCTCCTTGATGAAGTTTCGACATTATGGCGTTTGGCATCATCCTCACCAATCACGTTCCTTTCCTCGGGTACCATTTTGAATTGTTCCTGTGCAACTTGGCCGTTCTAGATTTCGCTAACAACTCTAGGCTAAATCTCCCCGACGTTTGATTTGATTTTTCTCACTTGAATTTCATAAACTTCTCTCCCCATTTTCGATTTAAGAAATGAAAAAATCCGAGCCTTTTTCAAGGTTCGGACACTTTTCGTTTTGGTGGAGCGAGCCGTTTCATATCCGAACCCATGTTGCCTAGCGTTGCCCTCTTCGAATAGCCTTTGAAGTTGATGCTCGTAAAAGCGTATCCGCATTATCGTCGCCAAGATAAAGGGAATTGATGAAGACCCAAATCAGGGCTTCCCGGTCCTCCAGCTTTTCAATGCCAGAACCTGTAGATTTTAAATGTTCCTTTAGTCAATGAGAAAAGCCATATATTGGGGGACCGTGTTGATGAGCCCGTCACTCCCGAGATTCCCGTCAGTGAGCTTGTAATTAGCTTTAACGTGGTAAGAGGAGGTGTCATTAAGAACGGTTTTAAGTGATTTGCTTTTGCCACTCCTTGCTTTGACCTCAACTAGGGTTAAAACGTTTTGGTGTCGCGTCACAAAATCGATTTCGAGCCCGCTATTCTTCGCGTAATAAAACAAAGGAAGGGAATTCTTGGTAAAGGCATCGGCAACCAAATTCTCGTAAATGGCGCCTTTGTAGATCCCGAGATCGCCTTGGAGGATCGAGAAAACCGAACCTTGTTCGAGCATCGCCACGAAAAGCCCGGTGTCGTTGACGTAGATTTTAAAACAATCATCGACCGCATTTCCCTTTAAAGGCAACTCGAGCGCGCTGAGGTTATGGCAAAGACTGATGAGGCCAAAATCAACGAGCCACTGGATGGCGGAACGATAGTTGCGAGCCCGGGCATGTTTCCCAATCTCCGCATATTGGAATTTCTTATTTTCTTTGCCGAGTTGCGAGGGGATCGAATCATAGACCGCCTCGATTCGCCCTAGCTCTTCCCGATCGATAATTTCATTCTCTTTTTCATCAAGGTGCTTTCCAAAATCGTCTTGATAACTTTTAAGGATGTCTCTTTGAATTTGCCCGACCAGGTTCATGTCTTTGCTTTGGACGAAAGCCGCGACGACCTCGGGCATGCCACCCACGCAGAGGTAATCGAGAAAATAGCGATGAAACCTCTCATTGACCGCCGGTTCAACTTTCTGATGGTTCTTAAAGGCCTCTTTCACATAATCGATGGGCTTGGGGTCTAAGCCGATCGCCCAAAGAAACTCTTCGAAGTCCATCGGTTTCATCTCTAAGAAGGTTTCAAAGCCCGTCGCGGGTCCTCCCGAGGGTTTCCGATTATATCCTCTTAGCCCCAACAAAGATCCGGTCGCGATGATATCAAAACGTTTCTGCGGGTCTTCCATAAACGATTTGATGGAAGATCGAGCGTTGCCGCATTCTTGGATTTCATCAAAAATCAGCACGGTTTTCCCTGGGATAAAACGGTCTTTCGGTAAGGCCGCGGAAAGGCCAATAAGGAGTCGATCGACATCGAGATCTCCATCAAAGACTGAGCGGATCGAGCGGTTCGTCTTGAAGTTGATATAAACGACGTTGCCGTATTCTTTGGCCGCGAAGTCCTTAACGGTGGTGGTTTTGCCAACTTGTCGGAGTCCTTGGATGATCAATCCCTTGCGTTTAAAAGAAAGCGACTGCTTCCAAGCCAACATTTCATCGGTAATTTTTCTTTTAAACATACGAATGATCCTTTGTTTTCTCAATGTTCTACAAGGAGGTTATAACAAGTAATAGCACATTTTTCAAGCGAATAAACGCTATGTTTGTCACATTTTTAAATCGAATAAATGCAAATTAGGTCACATTATTAATGGGAATTGGCGATGTTTCCCATGGAATCTATATGGGATTGGCATAACATGGCAGGGGAATAAATTTTTGCTTTTTTAAGAAAAAATCCGAGCCTTTTCCAAGGTTCGGATACATTTCGTTTTGGTGGAGCAAGCCGTTCCATATCCGAACCGGAACTAGCCAAAACCAGACGACGAATCAGGCGCACTTTTCGATCTTATTCGTAATGGGTCCACATCCGGAGAACATGAACCTCTTTGTTTGCTTCATCGACTTCGTAAACGAGACGGTGTTGAATATTGATTCTACGCGAATGGCCGCCTTGATAATCCCCCCTTAGCTTTTCGTAGGGAGGGGAGTTCTGAAAAGGATTCATTTGAATAACGCCTAGGGGTTTCCGGGCTTTTTCCTCAAGACCGGATTGCTTCAGTTTCTTTTCGTCCTTTTCGGCGTAAGAAGAAAACTTGATAACGTAATTTACCACTTTTCATTCTCCGAATAAGGCTTTTTCTTCGTGTAGTCTTCCTTCTTGGCTTTTTTGATTGTCTCCCCGAAAACGGGGACCGAAGCCAAGGCGAGGGTCTCTTGAATGTCGTTCCAATCGTCCTCTGAGATCACAACAAAATTTCTTCCTCGAGAATTCACCACAAGGATAGGCGAGGCCGCTTCTTTAGATTTGTCGGCTAATTCAAAGATATTTTTTCGAGCATCGGTAATACTGATGGTTGGCATAAGCATGCCTCATTAATGTACTTTTGGATGTACATTAATAATGTGTTCTCGAATGTACGTTTAATCAAGACGAAAAATCATTTCTGTGTCCAAGACAAAGAGGGATAAAACAACAAACACCGCAGGAATGCCAACATAAAACTGGCCTTTGGGCTTGCCCCATTTCCTTTCCTCCGTTTCCTTTTCAAAGCAAGCAAAGTTTCTTCCGAAACCGAGGGCAGTCGAAATCCCCCAACGCCCGTTTAGATTCACACACGATTCCCTATCGGTTCTTTTTCGGCAAACAAAGAAAACGGAACCTCAAAAAACTTCTGAATCCGATAGATTTTTTGAAAAGAAGCGGCGTAGAGATATTCGTCCGCTGCGTTGTATTTTTTAAGCACCCCAACGCTAATGGAGAGTCGCTTGCTCAATTGAGGAACGCTGATTTTTTCTCTCTCGCACAAAATACGCAGGATGGTTTTTTCTTTTT
>Ga0183101_1000357_pt1 | contig 16683 bp, 13 predicted proteins | sample Biomet3_FD_127790 | JGI IMG/M metagenome (GOLD analysis project Ga0183101, IMG submission 127790) | Microbial communities from bioreactor (seeded with sewage sludge) at LBNL, California, USA - Biofuel metagenome 3 | ecosystem: Engineered > Bioreactor > Anaerobic > Unclassified ... | reverse complement strand
CGATTCCTATTGCCAGCTCCAATAAAATAATATGGAGGAATTCCCGAGTGGCCAAAGGGGGCAGACTGTAAATCTGTTACGTTTCGTTTCGATGGTTCGAATCCATCTTCCTCCACCAAAAAGAATAAACTTAAGTTTATTCTTTTTTATTTTTTATCTTATATAAAAATTGATTGATAATATTGACTAATTATACAGCATATGATAAAATACTTTTGAAAATTGAATTATGTTACTCTTATCAAGAGAGGTGGAGGGAAAGGGCCCTATGAAACCCGGCAACCTGTATTATATAAGGTGCCAATTCCTGTAGAGTTTTCTACAAGATAAGAAAATGATTGCTAAATTGCGCTCTTCTTATCGAAGAGCTTTTTTATTTTTTTAAGTTTGCGCATGCTTAAATTATAAAAGAAACAATTAATAAAATAGTTTGACTATTATTTATTGTATTTAAATAAGGTAAAGTTTTTATAAACGATTATTATTCTATAAAGCTATGTATAGTTTTTAATAAAATAATTTTATTCGTGAAGATAATTATAATATTTAAATCTAAGGAGAGAAAAGATATGAGAAGATTATTTACTTCAGAATCAGTTACAGAAGGACATCCTGATAAAATGTGTGACCAAATTTCAGATGCTATACTAGACGCTATTCTATCTAAAGATCCAATGGCTAGAGTTGCTTGTGAAACTTGCACAACAACAGGTATGGTTATGGTAATGGGAGAGATAACAACAAATTGTTATGTTGACATTCCTAAGGTAGTTAGAGAAACAGTAAGAGAAATTGGATATGATAGAGCAAAATTTGGATTTGACTGTGATACATGTTCAGTTCTTACATCGATAGATGAACAATCTGCAGATATAGCTATGGGAGTAGATGAAGCATTTGAGTCAAAGAAAGGTGAAAAAGATGAAGTTGAAGCAGTTGGTGCTGGAGACCAAGGAATGATGTTCGGTTTTGCAACTAATGAAACTGAAGATTTTATGCCGCTTCCAGTATATATGGCTCATAAATTATCAAGAAGACTTACAGAGGTAAGAAAGAATGGTACATTAAGTTACTTAAGACCAGATGGTAAAACTCAAGTAACAGTTGAATATGAAGATAATGTGCCAAAGAGAATTGATACTATAGTTATATCAACACAACATGATGAGAAGGTTACTTTAGAGCAAATTCAGGAAGACCTTAAGAAGTTTGTTATAGAGGCTGTTGTACCAGCAGAATTATTGGACAGTGAGACAAGATATTTCATAAATCCAACTGGAAGATTCGTTGTTGGAGGACCTCAAGGGGATTCGGGATTAACAGGTAGAAAGATAATAGTTGATACTTATGGTGGATATGGCAGACATGGCGGCGGAGCTTTCTCAGGTAAAGATCCAACTAAAGTTGATAGATCAGCTGCATATGCTGCAAGATGGGTTGCTAAGAATTTAGTTGCAGCTGGTGCTGCAGATAAGCTAGAAATTCAATTAGCATATGCAATTGGTGTTGCAAAGCCAGTTTCAATTGAAGTTGAAACATTTGGAACAGGAAAAGTAGATGAAGATAAGATTGTTGAAGTAGTAGAGAAGGTATTTGATTTAAGACCAGGAGCTATAATCAGAGATCTTGACTTAAGAAGACCTATCTATAAGCAAACTGCTGCATATGGACATTTTGGAAGAAATGATCTTAACTTACCATGGGAACAACTAAATAAAGTAGATGAAATAAGAAAAAATCTATAGCATAATTCTTAAGTGAATTTTTATTATCAATATATATAATAGAAGTTTTTGTAGAATGGTAAAAAGTCGTCTTAAATCTAGACGGCTTTTTATTATGGAGAAATTTATAATTATATATTTGAATAGTATATATATAGAAATTTAATAGATTGAGTGCTCAACTAAGATTAAAATTTATAACTTTAATTGCAAAACAGATAAGCATTTAAAAGCACTTAAAATCTGAGCACTTTAGAATTTATTAAATATTTATAGTTTTATTTTGTATACTCCATTTAAAAGTTATTTTATGTAGGGAAGAATAAGAAAAGATTATGAGTTATAAGTGATTAGTTTTAAATTGGTATAAATATTTATGATATAATTATAAGAAAAAATCAAAGTTAAATTTGACGCTAAATTTTAATTTTAGAAAGTTTAAGGTAAATATATAAAGATTTGGAGAGATTCTATATGGAAGTTCTAAATGGATTTGTTGAGAATATTGTTTTTAAAAGTGAAGATACTGGTTATGTAGTTTGTAGAATTAGAAACGAAAAGACATTAATTAGTGCTGTAGGAACAGTTCCTTTCTTGAGAGAAGGACAAAATGTAAAGTTAACAGGATACTGGACAGTACACAAACAATTTGGTAATCAATTTAATATTCAGGATTATGAAGAACTTCTTCCAAATTCATTAGATGGCATAGAAAAATATTTAAGTGCAGGAATAATACATGGAATTGGACCAGTCACGGCTAAGAAAATAATAGAGAGATTTGGTGAAGAAACTCTAGACATAATGGAAAACCATATTGAGAGGCTTATGGAGATAGAGGGTATAGGGGAAAAGAAATTTCAAATAATATATGAATCCTATATAGAGCAACAAGGTTTAAAAGATATAATCTTATATTTTCATAAACATGGAGTCACTAATAATCAGTGTGTAAAAATATATAAGAAATTTGGTCCAAATGCGAGGCAGATAGTATCTGATAATCCATATATATTATGCGATGAAATATCAGGAATTGGGTTTAAAACAGCTGACAGAATTGCTATGAGCATTGGCATTGAAAAGAATTCAGAGTTTAGAATTCAAAGTGGCATTAAATATGTTATGAATCAATTTTGCTCTGCAGGAAACACATTTATGCCTAAAAATAATATAATAGAAGAATGCGAAAATAATTTGTTAATATCTAAGGAATTAATTGAAAAAAATATATATGACATGGCTGCGCAACAAAAAATTATTGTTGAAAACATAAACGGTACTGAAGTCGGATTTTTGCTTCAATATTATTATTGCGAGCTAGGTGTTACTAGTAAAATAATAACTTTAGGTTTGCAGCAAATTCAGACTATAAACTCGGATGTTGATTTCGAAATTAACGTTTTTGAAAAGGAACAAAATATAAAATTTGCAGAATCACAAAGAGAAGCAATTATTGGCGCATTTAATAATGGTATAGAAATAATTACCGGTGGGCCAGGAACAGGGAAGACTACAATTATAAAGGCAATAATACATATATATGAGAATAATGGAATGAAAGTAATACTTGGGGCACCAACAGGAAGAGCTGCAAAGAGGATGACTGAATCAACAGGGAGAGAAGCTAAAACAATACATAGACTATTAGAAATGGGAATTTCTGAGGATGATGAATCAGTATTTGAAAAAGGAGAATCATCGCCTCTAGATTGTGATGTAATAATAATTGATGAGGCGTCTATGATTGACATTATCTTAATGCAGAATCTACTAAAAGCAATTAATTTAGGAACTAGGTTGATAATTGTGGGAGATGTTGATCAATTACCTTCTGTTGGACCAGGAAATGTGCTAAAAGATCTTATAGAAAGCGATTATATAAAGGTGGTAAGATTAAAAGAGATATTTAGGCAAGGATCAGAAAGTTTAATTGTAGTAAATGCTCATAGAATAAATGAGGGACAGATGCCTTTGCTAAATCAAAAAGATAGAGATTTTTTCTTTATTAGCGAAGATAATCAAGAAAGAATTGCAAATACTATAATGGATCTAATAAATAGAAGACTCCCTAAGTTTAATAAGTCTTGGAATAAACTGAAGGATATGCAGGTTTTAACTCCTATGAGAAAAGGTGTGCTTGGAGTCACAAATTTAAATACGAAGCTTCAAGAAATGTTTAATGCATCATCAAAAGATAAAAAGGAAAAGACTTCTCGAGATATAATTTTCAGAGAAGGTGATAAGGTAATGCAAACAAAAAACAATTATACATTAAAGTGGATTAGGGTTAGTGGTTATGGCGAAAATGAAGGAGTGGGAGTTTTTAATGGTGATCTGGGATTCATAGAAAGCATCGATGAAGAAAGAAAAACACTTACAATCATATTTGATGAAGAAAGAAAAGTTATATATGATTTTAATTTTTTAGATGAGTTGGATTTGGCTTATGCTACTACAATACATAAAAGCCAAGGAAGTGAATTTAAGGTTGTAATAATTCCGGTATTTATGGGATCGCCATTTCTTATGAATCGTAATTTACTTTATACAGGCATTACGAGGGCAAAACAATTAGTAGTAGTTGTTGGGTTCCAAAAAGCATTAATGTATATGATTAATAATACAAATAGTATAGAAAGATACTCATCTTTGAGATATAGAATAAGAGAGATAATAACCAAAGATGAATTCGAAGAATAAGGGAAAGGAGATAGGTGTATGAGGAATTTATGTAAAGTAACTTTAGAAGATTTAAAGTATGCATTTGATAAGATAGATTATTGGTATAAGAAAAATATCAAATTTTTAACAGTAATAACAGTTCCATTTAATACATCGTGTGTTTTTTCAAAGATAATAAGTAAAGTTTCACAAAATAATGGGAGGGTCTTATATGTATGGGGAAAAGAAGGTGAAAACAAAGAATTAGTAAATATAACAAGAGAAATGTATTCTGATATAACTCATTCGTATATTGTAAAAGAAATTTCAAATGCTAAACTTACTTTTACGCACTACAATAACTTAATGAAGATTAAGCAGAACTATGATTTGGTTATTTTTGATGATATAACATACTTCTCCAATCTAAGTAATGTAAATATAAGAGAGATGTTAGAAATGTGTTCAAACATAGGAGAAAGAGTTTTGCTATATAGTATAGAAAAGACGACTTTAGTAGGCGAAAAGTTCGAACTTGCAGCATATAATTATAAAAAACCGTTTGTGGAGCCTAGGGTATTAACTACACGAATAGATTTGAATTCAGATATTCCATTTTCTCTATATGACTATCTTAAATGGTTCAGGGAAAATAGCCATAAGGTGGCTATTTATGTACCCAATAAAGAGAAGCTTGACATAGTATATGATTATTTTTGTAATAAACTAAAACTTTCAAATGTAAAAGTAATAAAAGTTTCAGGAAATGATGATATAAAAAAGAGTGAAAAAGTATCAAAATACAAGGATAAGGCAATATTTATAATAACTAATAAAATAGAGGAGTTACTTGAATATTGCTATATGGATGATGCAGTAGTACTTTTTGCTGATAATGAAAGATATACTTATAAAAAGCTTTTGTATATATGTGGACAAATAAGAAATGTAAATCTAAAATTACCAGAGGTTCTTTTGGTATCAAACGATATATCAGAAGATATTGAGAAGGCAAAGAATATGGCAAGAGATTTCAATAAAAAGGTATGGGAAAAGCGTTTAATAGAATTATAAAAAGTATATTAGAAGGATTAATTGAAGTAATATATCCAAGAGAAAATTATTGCATTATATGTAAAGAAGATAACTGCTTTGGTATATGCGAGCATTGTATGAAAAGTATAAAAACAATAGCAGATTCGTATCAAGATGAAATAATAAGTTATGGGTATTATGGAGGAGTATTAAAAGATTTAATACTTAAATTTAAATATAAAAGCAATTTTACAGCAGGAGATATATTAGCAGAATTTTTAGAAGAATATATTATAAGAAACTTGAAATATCAGGAGTATGTAATAACCTATATACCACTATCAAAAAAATCTAAAAAGATTAGGGGATTTAATCAGTGTGAGTATATAGCAAAGAAAATAGCTAATGATTTATCAATTGAAGCTCTAGAAGTTTTGATAAAGGATAAAGAAACAAAAGAACAGAAAAAATTAAAGAAGGATGAAAGATATGAAAATATAAAAGATGCTTTCAAAATAAAAAAGGGATTAGAAATTGGAAAATATAATATTATACTGGTAGATGATGTAACAACTACAGGTGCAACTCTTAAAGAAGCTTATAAATTATTAAGAAAATATCAAGTAAAAGACATAAAACTCTTGACCTTAGCTAAAAGTCATATATAATATTAATGTAAAGCTAGGTTTGTGGTTGAAAGTCGAAGCTAGTCGCAGGCAAAACGATCCACGTAATTTAGACAAAATGTCTAAGGAGCATGGTGCGGTATAGAAGTAAGTCCTGCCAGATTGTATTCTGAGAGGGTTAGTAGTGAGGGATTAAATTCTATTAGCAAAAGCTCCAGCAGGCGAGTGTGGGGTCAAAAACCAGGTCAACTAGCTTTACCTCTATTTATTTTAAAATTATCATTAATAGGAAATGTGAGGAATCTAATCTAAAGTTTGCGATTAGATTTATTTTTTGTCTTTAGTTTTCAGAATTTACTGATAATTCTCTTGTTAAGTTAATAAAAAAGTGATAAAATATTAATAACTTAAAGATATTAAGTTTAAAAACTTTTTCATATGAGAGGGGCTGGAATTTATGAAAGTCACAGTTATAGCAAAAAACATGGAACTAACAGATGCGCTAAAAGAAATAGTGCAAAAAAAGATAAGCAAATTGGAAAAGTATTTTGAAGTGAATGTAGAAGCTAAGGCTACACTAAGTGTTCAAAAAAATAGACATAAAATAGAAGTTATGATTCCTTTTAATGGAGTAGTATTAAGAGGCGAAGAATCAACTTCCGATATGTATAAATCTCTTGACTTAGTGGAAGATAAATTAGAAAGACAAATTAGAAAACAAAAAACTAGATTATCTAGAAAACATAGTGGGTCATTGAGATTTGGAGAAATAAATAATATAGATATTAAGCCATCAGAAGAGGACGATGGTAAATTGGTTAAGGTAAAGAAATTTGGGGTAAAACCAATGAATTCTGAAGAGGCAATTCTTCAAATGGATTTATTAGGACATAATTTCTTTGTATATCAAGATGCAGATAGTAGTAAAGTAAATGTAATTTATAAGAGAAAAGATGGGGATTATGGTTTGTTAGAACCAGAATTCATATAACATATAAGAGGTTTTAATAATGGCTGTCCAATGTGCTTATTTAATTTGCATCATTGGACAGTTATTTTTCATATCAAATGATTGAACAGATAATGACAATATTTTCACATAAAATTTTCAATTAATATTAATAATTTGTGATTAAAATATTAAAAAAAAGTTAAAATTGGGTGCTTTATATAGGATTTAATACAAAAATCATGAGTTTTATTGAAAATAAGATAAGTAAAATGTTATAATTATAAAATACGTGATTTATAAAATAAATTACAGATTATGAATTATGGATAGTTAAAATATATTGGAAATTAACGTGAAATATATAATTTCGAAAGGATGACATTATGGGACTATTAAATGCCGTATTTGGAACATATAGTGAAAGAGAAGTTAAAAGGCTCAAACCTACTATACAAAAAATAAATGATCTAGATGAAGAGCTGCAAAAGCTTTCTGATGAGGAGTTAAAGGCAAAAACTCCAGCATTTAAAGAAAGATTAGCAAATGGTGAAACATTAGATGATATTTTACCAGAAGCATTCGCAGTTGTAAGAGAAGCTTCAAAAAGAGTTTTAGGAATGAAGCACTATGATGAACAACTTATGGGTGGTATGATACTTCATCAAGGTAGAATATCAGAAATGAAAACAGGTGAAGGTAAAACTCTAGTTGCTACTTTACCAGCGTACTTAAATGGGTTAAGTGGAAATGGTGTTCACATAGTAACAGTTAACGACTATCTTGCAAAAAGAGATGCTGAGCAGATGGGTGAGTTATATGGTTTCTTAGGATTAACTACAGGTGTTATTGTACATGAATTAAATAATGATCAAAGAAGAGAATCATATGCGTCAGATATCACTTATGGAACTAATAATGAATTTGGATTTGACTACTTAAGAGATAACATGGTTATTTACAAAGAGGAAAGAGTTCAAAGACCATTAAATTTTGCTGTAGTCGATGAAGTTGACTCAATATTAATAGATGAAGCTAGAACTCCGCTTATAATTTCAGGTCAAGGTGAAAAATCTACTGAATTTTATAAAGTTGCAGACTATTTTGCAAAGAAGTTAGTTGCAGAGAAAGATTTTACTAGAGATGAAAAAGCAAATGCAGTAATGTTAACTGATGAAGGTGTTAGAAAAGCAGAAGTAACATTTAAAGTAGCCAATTATGCAGATGCTGAAAATATTGAATTACAACACTATGTAACTCAAGCGTTAAAAGCAAACTTTGCTATGAGAAGAGACAAAGATTACATGGTTAAAGATGGCGAAGTAATAATTGTTGATGAATTTACAGGAAGACTTATGGAGGGAAGAAGGTATTCAGATGGTCTTCATCAAGCGATAGAAGCTAAAGAAGGAGTTAAAATCGCTAGAGAATCAAAAACTTTGGCTACTATAACATTCCAAAACTATTTTAGAATGTATAAAAAGTTATCAGGTATGACTGGTACTGCATTAACAGAAGAAAATGAATTTAGAGAAATTTACGGGTTAGATGTTATTGTTATACCAACACATAGACCAATAGCAAGAAAAGATAATCCAGACTTAGTATTTAGCACAGAGCTTGGAAAAATAAAGGCAGTTGCTTCAGAGGTTGAAAAAGCTCATGCTAAAGGGCAACCAGTGTTAGTTGGTACAGTAAGTATTGAAAAGTCTGAACTTGTATCAAGTATGCTTAAGAAAAAAGGAGTACCACATCAAGTATTAAATGCTAAATTCCATGAACAAGAAGCTGAAATAATAAGTCATGCTGGTGAAAAGGGTATGGTTACCATAGCTACTAATATGGCAGGTAGAGGTACTGATATCAAGCTTGGCGAAGGTGTAGTTGAACTTGGTGGTCTTAAAATAATAGGTACTGAAAGACATGAATCAAGAAGAATAGATAACCAGTTAAGAGGACGTTCAGGAAGACAAGGAGATCCAGGTGAATCAACATTCTTTATTTCCTTAGAAGATGATCTAATGAGAATATTCGGATCAGAAAAAATTCAAGGTGTTGTTGAAAAATTAGGACTTCAAGAAGAAGAAGCAATTGAAAGCAAAATGGTTTCAAAAGCTATTGAGAATGCTCAAAAGAAGGTTGAAGGTAATAACTTCGATATTAGAAAACAATTATTGGGTTATGACGATGTAATGAATATCCAAAGAGAAGTTATCTACAAACAAAGATCAGAAGTTCTTGAAGGCGAAGATGTAAAAGAAGAAATATTATCAATGACAAAGGATATTATTGCTGATGCTGTTAATACTTATGTTACAGGTGAATCAGAAGATTATAGAGAAGAATTCTTGCATCTAATGGTTGCTTTACAAGATATATGTATAGCGCCAGGTACAGTTAATTTACCTAGTCTTGAAAATCTGTCAAATGAGGAAATAATCGAAAGCTTATTTGAATCAGCACGTAAGTTCTATGAACAAAAGGAAGAAGAGTTTGGTGCAGAAAGATTAAGAGAAGTTGAAAGAGTTGTTCTTTTAAGAGCTGTTGATACTAAATGGATGAATCATATAGATAATATGGATCATTTAAAACAAGGTATAGGGCTTCAATCATTCAAACAAATTGATCCAGTTCAAGCGTACCAAATGGAAGGTAGCGAAATGTTTAATGATATGATTAAAGCAATCAAAGAAGAAACAGTTAGACTATTATTCCATGTTAGAATAGAAGTTGCACCAGAAAGAGTAAGGGTTGCTCAAGAAACTGCAGCAATTCATGAGGAATCTTCAAGTGCTGCTGCTCCAGGGCCAGGACAAAATCAACCAGGTGGACCTAGTGCAGGGCCAGTAGCTCCAGTTAGAAATCTAGATAAGCATGGAAGAAATGAATTGTGCCCTTGTGGTAGCGGTAAGAAATTTAAAAATTGTTGTGGAAGAGAAGCATAAACAAGTTTGAAACTTTGTAATAAGCTCTAAAGAGTTTGAAAAATGATAAATATGATATAATAAATTCCGTAGAGGTTTGAAGAATTGTTATTTAGAATTAAATACAGTTTTAAGAAGGCTTCTGCGGAATTCTTATTAATACTGGATTTTTTGAAAGAGGTGAATAATAGATGATAATTGAACTTGAAAAGGAATTGGTTAAACTTCCAGGTATAAAAAAATCTATAGAAGAAATGGGGGCTTCACTTTGACCGAGATAGGTTAGAAAAGGAGCTCAATGAGTTAGAATATCAAATGCAAGAAGCAGGTTTCTGGGATGATATAAAAAGGGCAGAAGAAGTTACAAAAAAGAGTAAATTGATAAAAGATAAAATTGAAAATTTCGATAAGCTGAAGTCTCAGATTGAAGATATAGAAGTACTAAAAGAAATCATGGAAGATGATGATGAAGAATCTGCTAATGAAATAATACAAACTTTAAGAGATATACAAGAACAGATTGATGACTATAATATGAAAGTACTACTATGCGGAGAATATGATAAAAACAATGCCATTTTGACGCTTCATGTTGGTGTTGGAGGTACTGATGCTAACGATTGGACAGAAATGCTTTTAAGAATGTATACAAGATGGTGTGAAAAACAAGGCTATAGTATTGAAACTCTAGATTTGCTTCCTGGAGATGAAGCTGGAATTAAAAGCGTTACTTTAAAAGTTACTGGGGAATATGCATATGGTTACTTAAAAGCGGAGAAAGGTATTCACAGGCTGGTTAGAATATCCCCATATAACGCCAATGGTAAAAGACAAACATCATTTGCATCTATGGAAGTTCTTCCGGAACTTACAAAGGAACAAGATATAGAGATAAGATCTGATGATTTAAAGATAGATACTTATAGATCAGGAGGAGCCGGAGGCCAGCATGTTAATAAAACGGACTCAGCAGTTAGGATAACTCATATTCCAACTGGAATAGTTGTACAGTGCCAAAATGAAAGAAGTCAATTTTCTAACAGGGATACAGCTATGGAAATGTTGAAGTCTAAACTAGTCGAGCTGAAAGAAAGAGCACATAAAGAAAAAATTGAGGATTTAACCGGAGAATTAAAAGATATGGGATGGGGAAGTCAAATAAGATCATACGTATTTCATCCATACAGTATGGTCAAAGATCATAGAACTAATGTCGAAACATCAAATGTTACATCAGTAATGGATGGTGAGATCGATATGTTTATAAATGCATATCTAAAGCAACAATAAAAGAATATATATTCTCTTAATGAAAAAGGCTTCTATCAAATGATTTTATGATAGAAGTCTTTTTGTTAAGAGAAATTCTAAAAGTAAAGTTTATATAAAATAAATAGTAAAAATAAACTGGCATATCTGTATAGCTAAGCAGCTTTATAGAATATATCGATTAAAGAATAGACGGCAATAAGAATTATGCACACATATAGGGAAATATTAAGTCCAGGTTTTAGTATAGACATGATTCCCCCAACTACCAATGCTGTCATTATTACTACACTAACAAATTTAAAAAAGCCTGATTTGTTTGTTAGAAGAGTTGTAACAGACGAAAACATAATCAAAATTAATACTAGAAAGTAAAATATATTTTTTAAGTTAACTGAGTAACTCATTATTTGAAATTCGTTTAAAGCAAGTATTGAGAGTAAAAATAATAATGAGAAAGAGCAAATTCTACTAATATTTTTAACCATAAACCCATCACCTCTGGTAATTATTTACATAATAATTATACCGTTAGATCTTTATTCAATCAATAACAAATTTATATAAAATAAGTATTCTTATATGATTGGCATATAATATCAGAATTAATAATTGAAATTAATTCCTAAAATGGTATATAAATATGATAAAATATATTCATATTAGTGGAGGAGTTGAATTTATGAATATTCTAATAGTTGAGGATGAAAGGGATATTAGAAATCTTATTTCATTGCATATGAGAAAGGAAGACTATGAAGTTTATGAAGCTTCCGATGGACGAGAAGCTTTAAATATATTTGAAAATAAAAAAATAGATTTAATTTTATTAGATATAATGATGCCAAATGTTGATGGGATTTCAGTGATACAAAAGGTACGAGCCATCTCTACTATTCCTATAATCTGTATTACAGCGATGGGGAATGATTCTGATAAAGTTTTGGCTTTAGGACTTGGAGCTGACGATTATTTAGTAAAGCCTATAAGTCCGATAGAGTTATCTGCAAGAGTGGCATCTAATCTCAGAAGATGCTACAAATATGCTGAGCATAAGGATGTAATTTATTCGACAGGAGAGTTAAAGCTATTTACTGAGACTTTTGAAGTTTATAAGGGGAACAGAAAGATTGATCTAAATCCAAAGGAATTCAAGATTTTAAAGTTATTAGTTTCAAATTTAGGGAAAGTATTTACTAAGAAACAAATATATGAAGAAGTATGGGAGGAAGCTTATTTCGGAGACTCTAATAATATAATGGTTCATTTAAGTCATATTAGAGAGAAAATAGAAGATGATCCTAAGAATCCAATCTACATAAAAACCATAAGAGGGATAGGTTATAAAATTGAGAGGGTTGCAATGCATGAAAGCTAAAAGAATAAAAAGGAGTGTTACAACAGAGTTATTTTTTATATATTTTTTGGGATATATAGCTATAAACATAATACTATTAATAGCGATTATTGGCTCAATTGTTGTTTATGGAACTTTATGCGGACCTAATACATATAATTCTTATTTTGGAGGGCTACAAAATAAGCTTGTAAAAGATTATACGAGTATAACTGATGGGGATTTGTCTGATATAGATGGTTTTATGGTAAAAATAAATAATGATAATAAAGTTCTTTACATGAGGGGACATGTTATCGAGGAATTTAAAAATATAAATTTGCAAAGCTATATGTATTTATTTGGATTAACAAAGGATAATGAAGAATCACTAAATGATGATATTAGAACAATGTTTGCATTATCAGATTTCAATAATTCAATAATTGAAACAAAAGATAATGTTAAATATTCACTATATAGCAAGTATCTAAAAGAAGAAGATTCTTTAGTGGTAGTTGGATTCCCGTATTCAGAGATTACAAAGCCGAATAGAATCACCAAAGTAATTCCTCATAATCTAATAATAAAAATAATGGGTGCGTTCAATGTTCTATTAATTCTCTCAATAGTGTATATTTTAGCTAAAGCAACTTCTAGCGCATTTATAAAACCAATAAAGACATTATTGGCTGGAGTAATAGAGATATCTCATGGCAATTATAATATACGTTTAGATATAGATAAAAAGAATGAATTTCTTGAATTAGCAAATGGATTTAATATGATGGCAGGAACTATACAAAATGAAAAAAGTCAAAATGAAAAATTACAGAAGATAAAAGAGGATTTAATATTAGATATATCGCATGATTTAAAAAACCCTCTTTCATCGATTTTAGGATATAGTGAGATTTTAATTAATAATAATGATTTAGATGAAAAGGAAAAGTTAGAATACTTAAACATAATAAATAAGAATTCACAAAGAGCAAATAAATTAATAACAGACCTGTTTGAATTTTCATTATATGATAATTCTGATTATAAAATGATTACAGTAAAAGCAGATATAGCTGAATTTGTTAGGCAAATAATAGCAAACTATATTCTAGAATTTGATCATAAAAAATTCGAATATGATTTTGAAATAATTGAAGAGCCCTATTATGTAATGATAAATGAAGAAAAGTTATCTAGAGCTATAAATAATGTTTTAGACAATAAAGTTAAATACAATCCTGTAGGAAGTAGAATAGGAGTAAAGACAGAAGTGAGAGAGAATTATTTCTACATTATATTATCAGATAACGGCGAATGTATTCCTCAAAAATACAGAGAAAATATATTTAACCCATTTGTTAGAGTTGATAAATCAAGAAACTCAAAAACTGGAGGAACAGGACTTGGATTATCTATCACAAAGAAAATATTAAATAAACATAATGGTGATATTAGAATTATAGATAGTGGAATAGGGACAACTTTTGAGATCATGTTGCCACTTGTTGTGTTTAAGAATAAAATCTAAATTTAAAGCTTGGATTAGCAATTTATTTTTTAGGTTAATTTAATATTGTTGTAAGCATCTTTTAATAAAATGCATTTATACTAAGTATAGTGGAGGAGGAGTTTGAGCAGGCATTATACATTATTCTTAGTATAGTTTATTAAAAGTAACTTTAGCTTAATGCTTTAATATCATGTATAAGAAAGAGAAGGAAAATTTATGGACAACGATAAAAATGAATTAGAAAATATTGATTCAAACATAGATTATGATAATTTGAAAGAAGAAACTGATACCATTAATACGGAAGAACACTTTGAGGAAAATGGTTTAGTTGCAAAATTAAAAGATAAAAAAGGAATTTTAGGAGTAGTAGGAGCTTTTCTATTAGTACTTTTGAAATTTAAAGCTATTTTATTTTTAGTGCTAGGAAAATTAAAATTCTTAATAATATTATTAAAGCTTGGTAAATTTGCATCTACCTTTATATCTATGATACTAATGATCGTCATATACGCTAAGATGTATGGAGTGGCATTTGGAGTTGGCTTTGTATTACTGCTTTTGATTCATGAAATGGGACATTATCTTACGGCTAAATTAATTAAATTGGATGTAAGCCTTCCAGTTTTCATTCCTTTTGTAGGTGCTTTTATTAGCATGAAAGAAGAACCTAAAGATGCAGCAACAGAAGCGAAAGTTGCTATAGGAGGGCCTGTGTTAGGAAGTATAGGTGCACTAATTTGTTTGTTGTTTTACTTTATATCTGGAGAAGACTTTTTGGCAGCACTAGCCTATGTAGGTTTTATGTTAAATCTATTTAATCTTATACCTGTTCATCCACTTGATGGTGGAAGAGTGGTTTCGGCTATATCACCAAAGTTATGGCTCATAGGAATACCAATTGGTATAATTGCTCTCTTCAAGGCTTTCAATCCAATTATTGTATTATTACTTATACTTGGAATTGCAAAAGTTATTGAACAATATAGAAATTCAGATAAATCGTATTATGAAGTAAAGACATCTATTAGGTGTATGTTTGCATTAAGTTATTTCGGATTAATGTTACTTTTGGGACTTGGAATAACATATATCCATGGGATTCATTCTTCTGTAATTATTCAATAAAAATTGGAGGGGTAAATATGTATTTTAATATACCAGGAACAAAAGATATTCTTATTAAAAACTTGACAGGTGAAGACTTAAAGGATATATATTTAAGCTTTGAGGGAATAGAAAAACATCCATTAAAAATATCGAATATAAGAAAGGATGGGCAAGTAGTTAAGACTTTAGTTTTAAGTTATTTGAATGGAGTAACAGAGCTTAAACTCTGCTATTATAACGATGGGCAAAAACAAGAAATCGTAGTATATAATGAATTGAGCAAAAAAGATTTAAGAAAATTAATTCTTGAGATTAGTAAGGAAAATGGGAAACTGAAAGTGAGGACAACTGTAGAAGAAAAATATATATAATTATTGCTTTCAATTAAAATAAGTTTATAATATTAATAGTGATATAGGATTATTGCCATTACTAAAAATAGTAATGGCAATAATGATTTATATGGTAAAATAGTATTGTTGTGGCAATGACTATTTAGGTAATTTAATATAAGCAGGAGGAAATTATGAATTCAATTGAAGAAAGAATCGCAAAAGAATTAGAAATAAAGTTAAGTCAGGTTCAAAATGTTATTGGACTTTTAGATGATGGAAATACAGTTCCATTTATTTCAAGATATAGAAAAGAAGCAACAGGAGGACTTTCAGATGAAGTCTTAAGAAAATTATCTGAAAGACTTACGTATCTAAGAAATTTAGAGGAAAGAAAAGCTGATGTTACAAGGCTTATACAAGAACAAGAAAAATATACTGATGAAATAGGAAAAGCTTTAGAGAATGCAACGACCTTAACAGAAGTTGAAGATATATATAGACCTTTTAAACCTAAAAAGAGAACAAAAGCAACAATAGCAGTAGAAAAGGGATTAAAGCCTCTTGCAGAACTAATTTTGGAAGGAAAATTAAGTGGGGACCTAGATGAAGAGGCAGCTAAGTATATAAGTGAAGAAAAGGGAGTTACAAATAGTCAAGAAGCTATCCAAGGAGCTTTAGATATAATAGCTGAAAGCATTTCTGATGAAGCTAAGTACAGAAAGTATATAAGAGAATTTGTTATTAGAGAAGGTAATATAGAATCAAAGGGAAGTTCAGATGAACCAACTCCATATGAAATGTATTATGAATATTCTGAAGCAGTAAATAAGATACCACCTCATAGAATATTAGCTATAAACAGAGGAGAAAAAGAAAAAATCCTAAATGTTAAGATAACTGTTAATGAAGATAAGATAATTCAATACTTAGAAAATCAAGTATTAAAAGGCAATGAAACTTTAGATGAAAAATTAAAACTTGCAATTAGAGATTCGTTAAAAAGATTAATTTATCCATCCATAGAAAGAGAAATAAGAAGTGAATTAACTGATATGGGTGAAGAAGGTGCTATTAAGATATTTAAAGAAAACTTGAAAGCATTGTTATTACAAGCGCCTATTAAAGGAAAAGTAGTAATGGGATATGATCCAGGATTTAGAACTGGCTGTAAAATAGCGATTCTAGATGCAACAGGAAA
>Ga0183101_1001213_pt1 | contig 16707 bp, 13 predicted proteins | sample Biomet3_FD_127790 | JGI IMG/M metagenome (GOLD analysis project Ga0183101, IMG submission 127790) | Microbial communities from bioreactor (seeded with sewage sludge) at LBNL, California, USA - Biofuel metagenome 3 | ecosystem: Engineered > Bioreactor > Anaerobic > Unclassified ... | reverse complement strand
TCCAACTCAACTTGCTTCATGGTATATAATATGTATATACACAAAGGATAAATAATTTGGCTAAATTAGGAGTTCTTGGAAAAATTAGAGCAGTGATTCGGAGATACTGATTGTTTAGTATCATTAATATAATAGTTTTATCTGCGATATATATTCCAGAATGTAATTTAAAAAATAGTAAAATGAGTTAGTTGAGACTATACATCACTTTACTTCCGAACTTTACAATATTGAATTTTCTAGAGGACATTACCAAAAGTGATAGATTGTCTATCCTTATCTCCTAAAATTGGATTTGATGCTACTTTGGCAGAATTTAAAATCATAATTAATATTTAAATGTTGTTTGCTAACAAAACATTTGACATGGAAATATTATTTGTTCAGAACCAATTTTTCATATAATTTATTTTAAATAAGTTTAGGAATAATTGTAGGTTGTAACCCCACGAATAAGAGAATATTAAAACGAACGGATTAAAGCGAATGGATTTATGCCACCAAGAAAAAACGGATGGATCAGCAAAAACGGGCACCAGAAAGTGAGGCTGTGATGGAAGATCTCAACTCGCTTCGGTGCAAATATTGATCGCGTGCAACGGTTCATGGACATATAATGCCCATGAACCCTGTTCTTTCCATAATTTTTATGTGCAAAACCATTGTGTAAAAACCATTGTGTATTTGAAATTCACTCTCATAAATATAAAACTAAGTATAAATCTAGTAGTCATCGGTGATACTTACAATTCGGAGTCTTTTCCGTGGGTTGCAATGATTGCCTGATGCAAATAAAAAACAAGGTATCACGAATGGTTGAATTGCTTTTTGAGATCTTCAACCATTAAGTCGACTTTATTTTACCATAACAACTGAGTTGCATTTTTATGAGATAGGGGGAAGTCGAAACGGCTGAATACTGTACATATGAAAAATATGTATTAAAAAAGAAGCTTGAGATTCTAAAAAATAAAAGTGGAAAGAGCACAGAATTAATTTCCCTTTATATTCCTTCTGATAAACAGATTTCAGATGTTATAAATCATTTGAGAGAAGAACATGAGCAGGCTTCGGGCATTAAGTCTAAACTTACCAGCAATAATGTACAGGAAGCACTTGATTTTTTGTTGGCAAAGTTAAGATCTCTTAACAAAATACCAGAAAACGGGATAGTTTATTTTGCAGGAATTGTAGATACCGGAGCTAACAGGACAGGCATGTTAAATGAGGTTCTCATTCCTCCGGAATCTGTTGTAGATTACATATATCGCTGTGATTCCGTTTTTTATCTTGAGCCCCTTGAGGAAATGCTCCGAGAATGCAGTACTTATGGGCTTATACTTCTAGATTTAAGAGAAGCAACTATCGGTATGCTTGTAGGTAGGCAAACTGAAGTTATTAAGCATCTCCACTCTACTGTCCCTGGAAAACAAAGAAAAGGAGGTCAGAGTGCACATCGTTTTGAACAGCTCAGACGTATTGCTATTCATGATTTTTACAAAAGAATAGGTGATGCTGCAAGTGAGGCGTTTCTTGAAGTGGAGCCATCTGAACTTAAAGGCATTCTTATAGGAGGGCATTCTCCAACTAAAGAAGAGTTCAGTGAAAGTGGATTCCTACATTATGAGCTTCAGAAAAAGGTTCTTGGATTGTTCGATACAGGATACACGGACGAATCAGGTTTTTCTGAGTTAATAAATGCAGCAGAGGATACTCTCCAGGGTATTGACTTAACTAAGCAAAAGAACGATATGAAGCTATTTTTTAAAGAACTCGCTACTGAGTCTGGTAAAGTATCCTATGGAGAAAACAATGTACGGGCAAATCTTGAACTAAAGGCAGTTGATGTGCTTTTACTTTCTGAAGACCTGAGATCTGAAAGAGTAACTCTCAAATGTAGTGTTTGTGGATATGAAAATAAACGGGCAAGAAAGTGGAAGTCCAATGAAGCTGTTCCTGCGGCTGGAAATTGTCCTGAATGTGGTTCTGCACTTGAAGTCACGGATGCTACTGATATCGTTGGCGAACTTTCAGAACTCGCTGATAAAGGCAACGCAAGGACTGCTTTTGTATCAATGGATTTCGATGAAGGCTCTCAATTTATGATAGCTTTTGGAGGAATTGCCGCAATCCTTAGATATAGCACAGGGGTGTAGGTTAGTTCAGAAGTTTATTAGTTAACGAATCCTATTTAATTCAAAATAAGGTTGCAGGAAACTGTATTTTTTATTGAAAAAACGTACAATCTTGCTCTGGCAAGTTCTATCCAAAATTACTGTTCTTTAGCTGTACTTTTAGTGGGGAAAACTGCAAACTACGGCACTAAGAAAAGAAAGCAGTTACGAGACTTCTCTGAGTAAAGGACTAAACAAGATAATAGTAATTGTTAAATAATAATAAATATCAGTTAGTAATAGATATCCTGTATATCTAAGTAAACCTGCTTTCACAGGTAATTTAGGTGGACGGCAATGAAGCCCACAGAGAAAGCTGACATGAAATACACAAACCAGAGAGTCGAAATACTTGCTTTCCTGCGCGAACACGATGGTCATCCCACTGTAGACGAAGTTTATGATGGGGTTAGAAAAAAACTGACGCGTATAAGCAAGGCTACCGTATATAAAAATCTCAAATTCCTTACGGAGAAAGGTTTACTGGAGGAGGTGAATGTAAAAGGAGTCTCAAGATTTGAAGCAAATTTCATTCCACATCATCATCTTATCTGCCGGGAATGTGGAAGGATGGAGGATTTCAATTCGGAACAATTGTTGGATTACTCGATGAAGATAGCTGAGGAAATTGAAGGATTTACTATTGTTTCAACGAGCACTAATTTCTATGGTGTCTGTAAGAAATGTGAGAAGTCTAAGAAATCTGAGGAGTCTAAGGAATCCAAGGAGTCTAAGGAATCCAAGGAGTCTAAGGAATCCAAGGAGTCTAAAGAGTCTGAGGAAACATAACTTTAGCAGAAAATCAAGGGGAAACAGTATGTTGTCTGGGTGTACAATGGTATATCCTTCGGATGGTCAGAGATATATATCCGGTGACATACAGCATTTTGCTTCAGGTTCTCACTGATGAAATTGAACATGAAGATGATCTGCAAGCCGTGGACGGAGGACATCGGTTTGCTTCAAGCGTAAATATGATCCTTTGCAGTAAGTAACAAAACGAGGGAAAACGAGGGGTAATAAATGATTGAATTGCTTTTATTAAGTCGGCTTCAGTTTGCTATAACAGCCGCGTTCCATTTTATATTCGTTCCACTAACTTTGGGATTAGCATTATTAGTGGCAGTCATGGAAACAATGTACTACAGAAACAAAAATGAAACCTGGCGAAAAATGGCTGACTTCTGGGGTAATATATTCAAGATAAACTTTGCAATAGGTCTAGTATCAGGTATTACACTGACTTTTCAGTTAGGTACTAACTGGGGTGCCTATGCAGAATTCATGGGAGATGTCTTTGGGCCACCTTTAGCTATGGAAGCGTTATTTGCTTTCTTCCTTGAAGGTACTTTCCTTGGGGCATGGATATTCTTGGGCCATAACCGTCAGAAATTAAAGGCATTTTCCATGTGGATGGTCGCTCTAGGTACTAACATATCTTCATTATGGATTATCATTGCTAATGGTTTTATGCAGCATCCTGTAGGCTATGAGATGGCTGCTGACGGGAGCAAGGTGGTCATGACAGATTTCATTGCTCTAATTACGAACGGCTATGTTTGGTACATGCTGATACACACTCTGCTTGCAGCTTACCTGTTGACCTCATTCGTAATAATGGGAATCTGTGCATATCATTTCCTTAAAGGGAATAACAATGAAGTGTTTAATAAATCTTTCAGCATAGCAGTTATCATAGCACTCGCTACTGCAGTCATGCTTCCAGTTCTTGGTCACGGTTATGCACAATATGTTGCTGCGCTTCAACCTACAAAAGGAGCGGCAATGGATGCGATATGGGAAACAGGTTCTTCAGTGCCTATGTATCTAATACAGGTACCTGATTCAAGCACAGGCTCCAATAGTATTCAGTTACTGGGAATTCCAGGTCTTGCAAGTTTCCTGTATACAGGAAGCTTTAGCGGAACGATAACAGGACTTAACCAGCTACCTCAGAATGAACTACCACCTGTAGAAATTATATTCTGGAGCTTCAGGTTGATGACAATTCTGGGGTCCCTGTTCATCATAGTGGCTCTTTTAGGCTTATATCTTCAAAAATCAGGCAAGCTATATACATCAAAAAAATACTTAAAGTTGCTAATGTGGTCTATTCCTCTTCCATATATTACTATTACTGCTGGCTGGATTGTAGCTGAGGTAGGAAGGCAGCCATGGATGGTATATGGTTTGCTAAAGACAGCTAATGGTGTATCATTGGTTCCCACATCAGATGTCCTGTTAAGTATGGTCCTTATTAGTGCATTTTATATGGTTCTGCTTATCTTTGAGATATACCTCATAAAGAAAACCGTGGTCAATGCGACAGGAGTTGAGTGAATATGTTCGATTTTCTTACTCATGATATGCTTGCTATTATCTGGTTCTTCCTGTGGTGTGTGATATGGGGAGTTTACTTCATTGTCGACTCCTTTTCCCTTGGAGCAGGTCTTCTGGTACCTTTTATTGCCACCGATAAGGCACAGAGAATGCAAATCCAGAGCTCTGTTGGTCCTTTCTGGGGCGGCAATGAGGTATGGCTCATCCTGGCTGCAGGAGGAACATTTGCTGCATTCCCTCTGGTATTCTCAAAGATGTTTACTTTCCTGTATCTTCCCATGATGTTGCTGCTTATCGGCTTAATTGCAAGGGGAATTTCCATAGAATATCTTCACAAGGATGAGAATCCCCAGATACAGAAAATCCTTATGTGGGGATGGTTTGCTGGAAGCCTGCTGATTTCTCTGGTCCTGGGAGTTGCATTTGCGAACTTCTTCAAGGGGCTCAAAATTTCTTCAGGAGGTGTTTACATAGGTACCCTTATTGGACTTTTCAGCCCGTATGCATTGATAGGCGGTGTCTTATTCGTGCTTATGAGTGTTACTTCAGGTGCGCTCTGGATCAATGTTAAAACTGAAGGTGCCATAGCTGCAAAAGCAGGTGATCTGGCAAAGAAGAGCACTCTTATTGTACTTGTACTTGCTCTGGTCTATCTGGCATATTCCTTTATAGGTATAGAAGGTTTTACAACCAACTATTCAGCCACGCCAGTTCTGTACTTATTGCCAGTTCTTGCGGTAGTGGGAGCTGTTCTTGCTGTGTTTTTCGCAAAAAAGGACAGGGTATTCCCTGCCTTTTGCAGCAATCTCCTGGCGTTTCTTTTTGTTGTTGAAAGCGGGCTTGCAAGCATCTATCCTTACATGCTTAAGTCCTCTGTTTCTCCTGAATATGGAATAAACATCTTTGAGGCTGCATCAAGCCACATGACTCTGAGCGTCATGCTGGGAGGAGCATTGGTATTCGTGCCCATAGTTATCATCTACCAACTGTGGGCATATACGCTGTTCAAGAAAAAGATAAAAGAAACAGAGCAGGTAGATTACTGATCTGTTTTCTCTTGTCTTTTACTTTTTTTCACTTTATCTGTGAAGAGACTAACAATGCTAACCTTTGCTAAATATCCCAAAACATGAAGACTTTGAAGAAGCTTGTATAAAAACTAAAAGAAAAATTAGAAATAATAAAAATACTATGAGCAAAACTGAAAAGTCGGTTCTGCTCTTTTCCATATACGTTGAATTATCTCAGTGCTTGACCTGGATTTTTGCCCGAAAATTGAAAACTAAGGACAAAATAAGAAAAAGGTTTAGAGACAAATTTATTCGTTTAGTCTCTTTCTTCTTCCTCTTCAGGGTTCATGAATTCTTCGTAACAGGCAACACAGATACATTTATCGTCGGAGGATATCTCTTTAAAGTCCACATTGGGACCACTAGGTTTTATGGTTCCCATTTTTAATACATAAAAGTGCTCACCGAATTCTACTGGCTGCCCGCATCTAGAACATAAGAAGGGTGGATTCTCAACCGATTCAGTTGCACACTCAATGCATATCAGATCAGACTTATCCCCGTGAACGTCCTTGAATTTTATTGGTTTCATGTCCTGGCTGGTATCAACGACCAGCACATCTTCCAGCAATTCCCGACCACAGATATTGCAATATTCTTTAGTCTTGTCGCCTCCCTTCATTATGTCACCTCTGTTCTTCAGAATATTTTGTTCACAAAAATCATGTACTAAGCCCGCAAGGATTTTAATGTCCCAGTTTTTCACTCACTTCCCCTTTTTGGCTTGTACCATACTTATATTGATTTAGATGTTTAAAAATATTTTTATTTAAACGTGTTATTACTTGATTGAGCATCTTTCGAATCGGGTTTTCTTTAAATATATCCTGAAATTAAATTCACAGCAGAAATTATGAGAAAGAAATCCAATAAAATAATGGGGAATCGAAAATGACCGATGATAAACGCATGATTTTAATTTATCACCATGACGATAATGACGGATGCTGTGCAGCCGCTATTGCTGGTAATTCCTATAACCAGAATGAATTCGATATAAAATTTGTTGCTATAAATTATGGCAAAGAGTCGTGGAGTGAGGATGAAACAAAGGCAGCCGAAAAAGTATGGCTTGTTGACTTTACCAGCGATAAAATGGATGAATTCGTAAAGGTTTGCGGGCCTAAACTGATATGGATTGATCATCATAAGACCGCAGTGGAGAAGTTCCCAAACCTGTGGAATTCAAGCAGTATTCCGGGTATTCGGTCTCTTGAAAAGGCAGCCTGTGTACTTACATGGGAGTTCACACATCCTGAAGATATCTCATCTCCTGTAGCTGTAGCCTATGTTGGGGATAAGGATATGTGGAGGTTTGAATATCCTGAGACCAGAGCCTTCACCGCAGGCTTTAATCTGATGGTGAAAACCCCTGATGATACTCTATGGAATGTGCTTCTTGGTCCGGAATATAAGGATACTGTAAATAATATGATATCTATCGGGGAATTGCTTCTCAAAGCTCAAAACTACAAGCTCCAGAAAGCCTTCGACCGTGGGGTAGATTGCACTTTTCATAACTGGAAAGCCAGACTTGTAAACACTACTGGGAGTATCTCCGAGCTTGGAGAATTCATCTACAGGAAGCCTGAATATGATATTGCTATTATGTGGCAGGCTGTAGAAGATATGGTGGTATTCAGTTTGAGATCCGATTCAAGTAATCCCAATTCGCCCGATTGTGCCGAAATTGCTCAGCAATACGGCGGTGGAGGACACAGGAATGCTGCTGGATTCCAGAAAAAGAATATGGATTTTCCACGCCTGCTTTTTAAATGAAATCGTTCATAATGGCTTGGAGGCATAGAAAGTCCTGGTTCTAACTTTATCATGGGGATATCAGGCAAATTAACTCCAACTTGACCTGAAAATCCCACCCGAGTTTTTGTGGATTTTTTGCCCTTCTGTGATATATACTTGAAGTGATCTTTTTTTCTCAAACATATAATTTATTCATACCTGAGCTTTTAGAAAAGTATTTATATTATAAAACTACCTTATCCAAGAAAATTAGTCCAGATATATAAATAGTAGTGGGATCTATTGACCTGGAGGTTAGTTTACGTTTAAAAATATAATTCAGTTCTATAATGTAAACGGTTTGACTAGAAGTCCTTTTAAGCACAGCCTGACTGTTCGATTTAACAATTTTCTAAAAATGGAGTTTAATCCTCTATACTGGTTTACCCTTCCAGGTTTTGTTCTCATTTCAGTCGGGTTATACATAGGCCTCGATTTATTAAGGACTTTCTATCTTGGCGGAAGTCTTGCCTTCGGACCAACGATTTTGATGGTAATTCTAACCATTATAGGAATGGGTATGACTTTTACCGGAATTTTGCTTCACTCTATCTCGGGTTTACTGCAGCATCTACGGGAATAAACGAATAGTTCCAAAAGATTTACTTAATGAGTTTATCCAAAACTAATTTTGTTCTCAAATCAGTAAAGTTTGATAACTATTTTCCATGATCAGAAACTCAGTTAATTATTTGGAGTATGAGATTTAGAAAAATGATTTTAAGTTTTGGAATGAGCTCAATAGCTTTTTTCAATATCAGTCTTTCTGTTTTCCAGTAGTCTTTCTTAATAGTGTTTTTTCTATCACCGATGAGCTAATCAATATTGATTATCTGGTAAATAAAAATAAGAAAGGCTATTGACTGAAAATGAATATTTAACGGTTTGGAACTATTGACTGAGGATTTTACAATTAAATAGAGGAAAACCAATACAACGGTGAAAAAAATCAAAAAAAAAGGCGGCTCCATAAAGAAATCCGCCTTTTCAAGCTTTAACTCTATTCTGTCTTTTACTGTTTTTTAGAGTTTTAACTTTTGGTTTTAACCTTTTGTTCCGACACGATCAGTCCGGCTCAAAATTTGTGAAAAAAATCAAAAAAAAAGGCGGTTCCATAAAGAAATCCGCCTTTCAAGCCTTTAACTCTATTCTGTCTTTTGCTATTTTTTAGAGTTTTAACTTTGGTTTTAACCTTTTGTTCCGACACGATCAGTCCGGCTCAAAATCTGTTTTCGTAGAGTCCGGGATCTCTATCCGCTTCTGAGTTCTGATCCAATTATATCGGTGAGGTTCCTTTTGTAGTACGTATTGTCAGTTCTTCCTGGTCTATGCCTACAAGGCCTTTGCCAGGCTCATAGGCGCCTGTAAAGAGGAAGTATTTTCCTGCCGGGAGGTCAAAGGTTGTCAGGGAAAGGGTGTCCTGGTTTTCATCGCCTACGCTTATCGTACCATTGCCTTCTCCAATCATAGCCTGGGCTGCGTTTGTAAGTTCACTTTTGTTTGTGGATTTTATGCCCAGACTCCTGAGGTCAATATCGTTAACGGAAACACTGGTCCCGTTTATTGTTCCATTGCTGCTGACGTTTATTTCAGCTTTATAGGCCTCTTCATTTATCAGCAGAGCACCGTATGTAAACTTTCCATCAGAAGATGCGTTTTTCAGGCTCATCTCAACATCAAGGTTGTCGCCTTCCTTGATATTGTTGTCTGCCTTCGTTTTCAGTTCATAGTTAACTACGTCAAAGCAAGTCGCTGAAAGAACTTTCGTTACGTTGGATTGTTTGTCCGCAAGTGTTACAATGATGCCGTAACTCCCCGGCTCAAGAGAGTCGAAAGTAAGGGGTTTAGACATGTCTCCGCACTTGTCCAGAGTCGCGCATGTTTTGGTGTAGTTCACACCTTCTTTAAATATTTCACTCAGGCTCTTGCATTTTGCATCCACAAGAGCTTTTTTCATGGAGCTCACACCAAGCCCTTTGACAAGATAAATATTCACTGCTTGATTTTTAAAGGATGAAGGACCGTTATAGTCCATTTTCACAGTCTGTTTTTCAGTATAAAACGGATGTGTGGAATATGGATACGTATATTTCAGTTCCTCGTCTTTATCCTTATTTATTTTAACTACAACTCCTGCTTTCTCTACACAATTCGTCCCACTGTAACTAAAGCTAAGAGGTTGTGGAAGCTGGATTTCTTTTCCTCCGGTGAGGTGAATCCATCCGCCGTTATCCTGGCTGTCATCATGATCTGCAAAAATGACGCTGTCCCCATTTTTCTCGATAGATGCAACCCAGAGTCCTTTTTCGCAAACAGCGGCTGATACTGAAATAAGTGCGAAAATGCAGATTAGAGCCGCAACGGTTAATTTACATTTTCTGATATCTATTCCATTTGTTCCTATTTTTTTCTTCAATCGTTACACCCCTAAATTAATATTTATTGTTTTATCCCGGACTTTTGCTATATATTTTTTACTTTTGTCTATTATCTACTTCATTAATTATTAATCTTTCATCTGCGAATTTCTCTTTTAATTAAATTAATTCACATTCATATATTTTATCTACAAGACATGTCTACTATTAATATGTATTTATAGTTTATCGAAATTGTCTTCAAAGAATTCTTAAAACGAACGTATTTTAAATCCCTCAGTGTATTATTATGACTTTTTCCTCCCTAAATAAACCACGAATAATATTAATACGGCTAAGATTCCTGCTATCCATATTTTCTGCGATTTCAGGTCTCGTAAATCATCGGCAAATTTCTTTTCTTCGCTGAAAATGTTTTTTCCATTATCTATTTCTTCTTTTATTTTCTCAGTTATTCCCCCGACTTCTTCCTCACTTGAGTTCTGTTCCGAGGAGTTTGTTTCTGAAGGGAGGCTTTCTGATGGCTGTAATTCTATCTTCTTTTTAATGCCATCAATATTTACTTCAAAATTGCCTGCCGGTATAGACTTAGTATTATATTGATAGCTGATACTTCCATCAGAATCTACCTTTATCTCTTGCATAGCTTTTATCCTGAGTTTAACACTGGAACCACTTGCTTTTCCGTCGATCCTGATTTCATATGTTCCTGAAGGAATATGTGCCTGGAAAACGGTGGCAGTGCCGTCTTTTGCCTTTGCACTTTTAGTTAACCATAGGAGCGTCTTTGCTCTCACATTCAAGTCATCGGCCCCTACAGCCTTCACGTTAAAACTGTTGCCAGAACCAGAGGGGATTACTACATCTTCAAGTTGGTACGCGTATTCCCCATCCTGAACCTCTACTTCTTTTTCGAAGGATACCTGCACTTCCACAGTATCTCCCTCAAAACCGGTTCCTTTTATTGTCATCATATCCCCAACAACTGGATTTTGAGGGGTAAGTTCCCAATTACTTGATGCAGCTGCTCTGGGGGACAGAATCAGAAACAGGAAAACAGGAAGCAAAAACAGGAGTCTCAAACTTTCCTTATTCTTCAAATTTTTAATAAATGTAAAAACGGGCTTTATTAGCTTAGTTTCTTCAGGAAACAATTTCTCTACCCTCTCCTCTAGATATTTTCTTGATTAGAAAGGCTATTGTCCATTGAATAGCTGTATTGTAGGTCTATTTTTCTTTATATGTGGACTAATTATAAAAATTCTAGGCAGATATAAGAACAAATAATAAAACTAGTTTATATATTTTTCTTTTTAGTATTCTGGCTGTTTGCAGAAAAACGTATCCAGTATACAGGTTTTTTCATTCAGCTGTAAAGAGAAAGGATTGTAGTCTTCTACATCCCTTCTCACAATCTTTTTTTCAAAATTTTCTGTTTTTATTAAGGCTGAATGGAAATTTTCCAGTCTGGTCTTCTAGTTTTAATTTATCATTTTTTCTTCTTCTTCAATATAGCAAGCCCTATCAGTAAGGTTCCTGCAAAGCCTAACAGGAAGGAGGGAAGTTTTGGAGGATTTCTTAAGACTTCTGCTAATGAGTTTGCCTGAATGTATGGCTTGATATCTTCGGCTATGAATGATTTTGGAGTTTCGAGAATGGACTTAATTCTCATAAGCGAAGAAATTTTGTTTGTTACTGAAGAAATATTAGTGATATTGTCTCCAGTAGAATTCTCCGAGCTGGATATCAAGCTCGCCCTTTGAGAGTTTCCGCCAGATGTTTTCTGCTCTTCCTTGGTTGTATCTCCAGAACTTTCGTTATCTTTTTCTTCACTCAAGTTATGTTCCGAAGAGTTTGTTTCCGAAGTCAGGTTTTCGTTATTTTGTTCTTCACTCAAGTTCTGTTCCGAAGAGATACTTCCTTCAGATTGTAATTCTACTTGCTTTGCAATGTCCCCAACATTTACTTCAAAATCGCCTGCCGGTATAGACTTAGTACTATATAGATAGCTGATATTTCCATCAGAATCTACCTCTATTTCTTGCATGGCTGTTATCTTGAGTTTGACATTAGAACCACTTGCCTTTCCGTCGATCCTGATCTCATATGTTCCTGCAGGGACGTTTGTCTGGATAACGGTAGCAGTACCATCTTTTGCCTCTGCACTTTTAGTTAACCATAAGAGCATTTTTGCTCTCACATTCAGATCCTCTGCCCCATCTGCCTGCACGGTAAAACTATTGTAGGAGCTGGAGGGAATTATTACATCTTCAAGCAGATACTCATATTCTCCATCCTGAACTTCCACATCTTTTTCGAAGGATACCTGCGCTTTCGCAGTATCTCCCTCAAAGCCGTTTCCTTTTATCTCAATTATATCTCCAGCAGCGGGATTTTGGGGGGTAAGTTCCCAGTTGCTTGATGCAGCTGCTCCTGGAGAAAGAATCAGGAACAGGAATACAGAAAGCAAAAACAGGAATCTCAAGCTCTCCTTGTTCTTAGGGTTTTTGATGAATGTAAAAACTGGCTTTATCAACTTAATTTTTTCAGGAAGCAATCTCTCGAACCTCTCTTCTTGGTATTTTCTTGACTAGAAAGGCTATTGTCCATTAAATAGTGTATTAATGGTCTATTTCTTTCATATGGACTAATTATAAAAATTCTAGACAGATATAATAATAAGTGATAAAACTGGTTTATATATTTTACTTTTTAGTATTCCGCGCTGCTTGCAGTATAACATACCATATATACAGATCTTTATCTCAGATCATAGAGAGAAAGAATTGTAGTTTTCTACATTCTTTATCTCAATTTTTTTCCGATTTTTCTGTTTTTATCAGGACTTGCTTCTTTTCCCTCAGTATCGCAAGCCCTGTCAGTAGGGTTCCTGCAAAGCCTAACAGGAAGGAGGAAAGTTTTGGAGGATTTCTTAAGACTTCTGCTGGTTGGTTTACCTGATTGTGTGGCTTGATATATTTTGGATATGAATGAGTTTGGGTTTCGAAAATGGACTTAATTCCCATAAGCGGAAAGGCTCTTAATTTCATCGGAGATGTACTTAAGGTATTTTCCGGATATGGATTTCAAGTCTAATCCATACGAATTTTCGGGGGATATTCTCAGCTTTTTCTGGTCTATACCTGCCAGACCTTCATTATTTTCATAGGCTCCCGTAAGGAGGAGGTAGTCTCCTGGGGGAAGTTCCAAGCTTTTCAGGGAAAGGTTACTCTGGTTCTTCTCACCTATGCTTATCGTACCATTATCTTTCCCTATAAGGGTCTGGATCTCGTTCTTAAGTTCGTCTTTTTCATTTTCGGATTCATTTCCACTCAAATTGGTTTCCAAACTCCTGATAAGGTCAACTCCGTTCACAATAGGCCTTATTTTGGTGGTCATCCATATTGATTTCGTGTTTTCAGATGCTGTATAGGTACCATCCTTTATCAGTACAGCCCAGTAAGTATAATTCTTCTCAGCAGGTGCATTCTTCAGATCCAGGTTTACTTCTAAGTTTTCGCCTTCTTGAAGGGTATACGGAGTTCTGGCTTCCATTTGATATTTGAGAACTTCAAAATATTTTGCTAAAATAATCTCTTTTTCCGATTCTGTTTTTTCCGTTTCGTTTCCTGCAAGGGTTATAAGGATCCAGTAGTGGCCTGCTTGAAGAGGGCCCAGTGTAAGGGGAGTAAGGTCTCCTTCTTTGTTCAGGGTCGCAGGTATCTTAGCATAAGCTTCTGTATCATTGTTTAAGACATCTTCAAGACTAATCGTGCTTTCATTCGTACCATATGAAATCTCATTTTCTGGAGAACTCGGAATGTGTTCCTTAATGAGGTAAATGTCCACATTCTGCTGTCCTAAAGCTTCAGGTCCATAGTAGCTTAACTTTAAGCTTTCGTTTACGGTATAAAACGGACGAAGGGAATAAGGATATGACAATATGAATTTCAGATTGTTCCAGCTATTTTTCTCTGTTTTTATCCCAGATATTGCCGACTCGGTTCCCTGATTGTCTGTCCAGTCATATACTTCTATTTCAGATGCATCTCCAGAACTTTCGTTATCTTTTTCTTCACTTGAATTCTGTTCAGAAGAGTTCATTTCTGAAGGCAGACTTCCGTTATTTTGTTCTTCACTCAAGTTCTGTTCTGAGGAGTTTGTTTCCGAAGAGAGGCTTTCTTCAGATTGTAATTCTATCTGTTTTGTAATGCCCCCAACTTTTACTTCAAAATTGCCTGCCGGTATAGACTTAGTATTATATTGATAGCTGAAATTTCCATCAGAATCTACCTCTATCTCTTGCATGGCTGTTATCTTTAGTTTGACACTAGAACCACTTGCCTTTCCGTCAATCCTGATCTGATATGTTCCTGGTGGAACATTTGCCTGAGAAACGAGAGCAGTGCCGTCTTTTGTCTCTGCGCTCTTAGTTAACCATAAGAGCGTTTTTGCTCTCACATTCAGATCCTCTACTCCTTCTGCCTGAACGGTAAAACTGTTGTCAAAACCAGAGGGGATTACTACATCTTCAAGCAGGTACTCGTATTCTCCATCCTGAACCTCCACATCTTTTTCGAAGGATACCAGCACTTTCGCAGTATCTCCCTCAAAACCGGTTCCTTTTATTGTCATCATATCCCCAACAACTGGATTTTGGGGGGTAAGTGCCCAGTTGCTTGATGCAGCTGCTCCGGGAGAAATAATCAGGAACAGGAAAATAGGAAGCAAGAACAGGAGTCTCAAACTTTCTTTATTCTTCGGATTTTTGATAAATGTAAAAACGGGCTTTATTAGCTTAATTTCTTCTGAAAGCAATTTCTCCAACCTCTCCTCTTTATGTTTTTTGGCCAGAAAGGCTATTGTCATTGAATAGTACATTATGGTCTATTTCTTATACCTTGACTAATTCTAAAAACTCTAGACAGATATAAGGACAAATAATAAAACTGGTTTATATAATTTTTCTTTTTAGTATCTCGCGTTGCTGCAGTAAAACCTGTTCAGTATACAGGTTTTTGTATCCCGCTGTAAAGAGAAAGGACTGTAGTTTTCTACATTCCTTCTCTCATTTTTTTCAAGATTTTTGATTTTTGTTACAACTGGATGGGAATTTTCCAGCCTTTTTCTGGATCTAGTATAGGTTTCATTTCTTTTTCCTCAGCACTGCAAATCCTACCAGTAGGGTTACTGCAAAGCCCAACAGGAAGGAGGGAAGTTTTGGAGGATTTCTTAAGACTTCTGCTAATGAGTTTGCTTGAATATATGGCTTGACATCTTCGAGTATAAACGATTTTGGATTTTCGAGAAGAGACTTAATTTCCATAAGCGGAGAGGCTTTTAATTTCGTCGAAGATTCATCACCGAAGGTAGTTTCTGAACTGGGTTTCAAACCTAATCCAGATAAGTTTTCGGGGGATATTCTCAGCTTTTTCTGGGTTATACCTGTCAAGCCTTCATTATTTTCATAGGTTCCTGTAATGAGGAGATAGTCTCCTGGGGGCAGATCCAGGCTTTTCAGGGAAAGGTTACTCTGGTTCTTCTCACCTATGCTTATCGTACCATTATCTTTCCCTATAAGGGTCTGGATCTCGTTCTGAAGTTCATCTTTTCCGTTTTCGGATTCATATCCACTCAAATTGGTTTCCAAACTCTTGATAAGGTCGACTCCACTCACGATAGGTCTGATTCCGGTGGTCATTCTCCATCTTGCGTTCGTGCCTTCAAATGCTGTATAGGCACCATCTTTTATCAGTACAGCCCAGTAAGTATAATTCTTCTCAGCAGGTGTATTCTTCAGATCCAGGTTGACTTCTAAGTTTTTGCCTTCTTGAAGGGCATATGGAGATCTGTCTTCCATTTGATATTTGAGAACTTCAAAATATTTTGCTAAAAAAATCTCTTTTTCCGATCCGGTTTTTTCCGTTTCGTTCCCTGCAGGGGTTATAAGGATCCAGTAGTGGCCTGCCTGAAGAGGGTCCAGTGTCAGGGGAGTAAGGTCTCCTTCTTTGTTCAGGGTCGCAGGTATCTTTACATAAGCTTCTGTATCATTGTTTAAGACATCTTCAAGACTAATCGTGCTTTCATTCGGACCATATGAAATTTCATTTTCCGGAGAACTCGGGCTGTATTCCTTGATGAGGTAAATGTCTACATTCTGCTGTCCTAAAGTTTCAGGTCCATTATAGCTTATATTCACATTATCTTTTGTGGTATAAAACGAACGAAGGGGATAAGAATACGACAGTATAAATTTAATATTGTTCCAGCTATTTTTCTCTGTTTTTACCTTAGGTGTTACCGACTCGTTTGCCTGATTCTCTGTCCAGTTATATACTTTTATTTCATCTACTTCCTGACTTACCAGACTATCCGTCCAGTTTACTTCAGGTTTCACTACTTCACTTTCCACACTTTCCGTGCTAGTTGAGGTCCCGTTGTAGATTTTGGTTTTGTTTTCAGTTTCCACTCCTGAACTTTTCAGACTTTGCGATTCATTGACTGTTTTGGTTTTTGTTTCATTTTTCGTTTTGGTACTGTTTTGGGCGACTGTTCTATTTTCTGTTATTATTTTATATTTCAAGTTAGATATATTGCTCTCTGAACTGTCTGATTTATTTTCTTGAGCGACTGTTGTATTTGTCGTTTTAACTTTTAATTTCCAGGTAGATCCAGCGCTCTTTGAACTTTTTGAGTTATTTTCTTCGGTATTTTCTTGAGAGCCTGTTTTATTTACTGTTTTATTTTCTTGAGCAATTGTTTTATTTACTGATTTATTTTCTTGAACGACTGTTTTATTTACTGTTTTATTTTCTTGAGTAACTGTTGTGTTTACTGAAACTGTTTTATTTTCTTCGGTATTTTCTTGAGAGCCTGTTTTATTTACTGTTTTATTTCCTTGAGCGCTTATTCTATTTGCTGATTTATTTTCTTGAGCAATTGTTT
>Ga0183101_1001321_pt2 | contig 16774 bp, 14 predicted proteins | sample Biomet3_FD_127790 | JGI IMG/M metagenome (GOLD analysis project Ga0183101, IMG submission 127790) | Microbial communities from bioreactor (seeded with sewage sludge) at LBNL, California, USA - Biofuel metagenome 3 | ecosystem: Engineered > Bioreactor > Anaerobic > Unclassified ... | reverse complement strand
ACATTGTTTACCCGTCCCATATAAATGCCTACATGGCTAGGCCAGGTAAGGATGGTACCAACAGGCATATCAAATACATCGTCCCATGATGGATTATCATAATGTCCCCAGTTGCTGCTTGAGGCACAATAAGAATCCCACGCATCTGTAGTCATGTAACCACCCGGCAGATCATCTACTGTATATCCATGATTTGGAAGATAGACTTCATACATCCATGAAACAAAACCTGAGCAGTCACCTCCCCACATACTTTCTGTATTGCTATTAGTCAGACCAGTATGTTCGTATGTAAAGCTGTTAGAATATATCGTCTTGCTATGATAGTAACTGTCAGCGGTCAAATATCCAGATGTATCCAGGCCGCAATTTGAAGCAGCTTGTAAGATCAATGCTTCCAATGATGTTCCGCTAGTGTTTGTCACTTGTGCATTAACTGTAGTAATTGCTGAGGGATTGACTGCAACGCTACCTAAGGCCAGCAATGCTGTTGCTGCAATCTTCGTTGATTTTGATAAAATACTTTTTATTTTTCTTTTTAACGTTTTCATTTGAATGAAACCTTTCCCCTTATCGAAATTGTTATTTGAATTGGTAATCTGATAGGCAAAATCCAATAAAAAAGGACAGGAACTAAGGGCTTCTGTCCGTATAAAAATCATTCATATTTCAATTCCTCCTCAATGTATTTGAATAGCTGCTGGTGAAACAAAAAAAGAGCCTTCTCTTTCGAGTAAGGCTCAAATATTAGTGATTTAGCAACCTGTATAGGCTTCTTTATCAACTACTGTTACCTGACGGGTAACTGCATCATGATGAACCACATGAGTTACTGCATCGTGATGAACTGTGCTGTATTGTGCGGGTACTGTTTTTGTAGAATATGTACTGCCTGAACCAGTAGAAGAAATATACTGCACACACTGATGTACTTGGTCAGGGCCTGTGAAATGCTTATCTGGTTCCATTGTAGGGTATGTGTAGTCATAACTTGCTGCTATAAGTACCTGTTCATCATAAGCAGCTTGGTCAACCACTATTTCATCATAAGCTGCACTATCTGTAACTGTTTCTACATGGTTAACGGCTGAATGATAAGTAGCTGTGCAACCAGAGTTATTAGAATCCTGATTATCAGAAGCAGAGTTGTTGTCAGTATTGCTATTGTCTGTAGCTATTTCATTGTTTGTTTCAGAAGTAGCTTCAGCGGTTGCTTCGGCTGTAGCCTCTGATGTCGGCTCAGAAGTTGGAGCAGTTGTTGCTGTATCAGAAGCAGAAGGTTTTGCTGCAGATCCAGCAGAGGCACTGGCCGAAGCTGATGCCTGAGATCCGCTCGTGTTCATTCCTGCAGACTTGCTAGCACATCCTTTCGTACATAAAGCGATAATGATAATAACTATGATCACAGCAATTGCTGCAATGATCTTTTTTGTTCTTGTATCAAATAACTTTTTCATAGCCAATCCCCCTCAATTGCTCATAGGGCAATATTATCGTTTTACACATTTGTGAAATTTTTGTAGGGCAGAAAGTTAGCCATCCTGCAGATCTGTTGGGGGACAGACCTGCAGCTGGCAAACGGATTATACTGTCTCCATAGACCATCTATATTGAATATGATGGATTCGGGATTGAAGATCATCTATCCAAGTCTATTTCGACTATACATATTTTAGGGGATACGATATCACGATTCAATATGGGCACTGGGGTGTTATAAACGTGACATACTTATGAAAATCTTTACAGAAATGACTATCAATTCAATTTATAGAATTGCATCTGCCACTCTGGATGTCTGGCAAAATATCCACCTTCAATTCCCGTTCTATCAGTTCTGCGTTTGTCCACAATATTCTTGCTCAATGGAATGCCTAATTCATCCTTATCCCCATAGCAGTCAAGCCGCCATAATTCAATCAGTTTCTCCTCTGCAATTTTTAATGCATTGTAATACTCTCTTGTTGTGATATTAAAATGATCTAAGACATATTGTCTGGAAAATGCTTTGAAATACTTTGCGGCAATTACGGCTCTTTCAAGTTTTAGCAGATCCTCGTTCAGATATCTGAATGCTCCACTTATTGTACTGATATTCCGTTGGTCATTTTCCATTAAAGTAAGAACTTTATCCTTCGCATGATAGGTTGGTTCCGGCATGCTTAGAATGGAGCCACCTATATGCATTGCAGATAAATTATGGTACGAATCATTGATCACCACGCGATATCCGAAATCAAAATAGAATAGTCTGTTGTATTGCATATTGATGTTCGTCAGCATATTGATCATCGCAATGAACCGCCCATGTGGAGTTCTTGCAGATTGTATGATTGCAGTCCATCTGTTCATATCAATTTTTCCATTTGCATAGGACCGGGATGATCAAGGTATATTCTTCCTCGCTGAAGTCCTTCGCTTTTGCCTTTTGTAAAAAATCATTGATATTGATATCCATCCCAGCCTTCTGACACTCCATCACAAGATCTTCAAGATCAATATCGTCCAGAGAACATATATATCTGCATGCGACAATTCCAAGATGTATTGTCATACTATCCAATTTCTTAGATTGAAGATGGACATACTTGTTCAGCGTCTTAAATTCATTCATGAGATCTACCAGGCATGTGGGGTCTAACACCCCATTTTTTTCAAGCTGTTCAAGATTGCTGCGACTGTCCATATATGAATTCAGTACTTGAAGCATCTCCAGAGCAGAATTTATCTTCGTATTGATCTGTTTTTCAATAGTCCTGTATGTACTATTCATAATCTTTTATCCTTTCCTCCAACAGCTTTTTTAACTCTTCAGACATTTGAATCAATGCTTTTGTGTCAACGTCAGAAGTCCGCCAGTCATAGTCACGCATGCTTTCAGTCAAACGCTTCATCTGCATGAAGACTTTCGAATATTTACGCCGCTCATTTTGTATAGACCGCTCTTCCCCCTGGTCGTTTTCCTGCTTAGCATTTTTCGCCAGATAATTTTTAATATAGAATTCTGGAACGGGTATCATAGCTGCAATCTGATGAGCCATACGTCCTTTGATCTTTTTATCATTTTTTTTATCACGTCTGATGATGTCAAGGCACACATCAATCAGTTCCGCCTTATCTTTTGCAGTAAGTTCCCGCTGATAATTAGACGCGATCAATGCTTTTAACTCATCCGTCTTGTCACTGAATTCTGGCCGGATTATCACTGGTGCCTTTCCGGTGATATCTTGTTCGCAATACGAATATCTGTAACCTTCTGCGACGAGCTGTTTCAATGCTGCCAATCTGGAATGTCCTGCAAGCAGGACATATCCTTCCGGTCTTTTCATGACCGTTAATGGTTCATGGATTCCAGTCTCCATGATGCTCTGTGCATATCCTTCTACATTCCGCACAGTGTAAAGGTTCATGTCGTTCTCCAGAATTTCATCAATTGCGATAAAACTGATCTTGCTGTTCTGTGCCTCTTTCAAAATGTCCGGATTTCCTTTGAGAATTGATGTAGGGAGATTGAAAGTCTTCATGCCGCATCACCTTCCTGTCCGTCATTAACACCAAGTACTTCATTTATCAGATTGCGGTAATCTGCAGATACACTTGCCTGCATATCATCGATCAGAAGTGTATTGTTGAAATTGGCATTTTTCACCGGATTTGCCTGGTATCTTATCGGCTGCTGGAAGATATGATTTCCATAGATTTCACGGAACCTGGCAATCGTCTGTCTTTCAAGACGATTACGGTTCACAAGTGTGAAAAGGATATGATAATCAATCCTTGCATCGCGGTCGATATCCTTGATCACCATTGCGGCGTGGTTCAATGTCATCTGCACACCTGCCAGCCCACCGACATCTGGGCATGTCGGAATGACAAGCTCATCCGCTGCATAAATCGAATTGACGCTCATCATGTTGATGGATGGGTTGTTGTCGATGATAATTTCGTCATATGACAGTGAATGAAGAATCTGTTTCAGCTTGAATTGCGGCAATCCATTGATTGAATTGCTCTGAAGCTCATAGATCGTGTTGAAGAGATCCAGATTTGATGGTATAACATCCACATTCTCAAGTCCTGTTCTCCAAATACATTCGTCTGAAGTTCTTTTTCCTAACAGTATTCCACCCAGTGTTCTGTCTGCATATTCTTCGTCTGAGTTGAAATCATAATCTGGCAGCAGGAGAAGTGTGCACGTCCCTTGTCCGTCTGCATCCACAAGGAGCGTCTTCTTTCCCGTCTTGCCAAAGCCAGCTGCAAGCTGTATTGCCGTGGTCGTCTTGCCGATACCACCTTTGACATTCATAATTGATCTGATCATATTTCCCTCGTGGGGTGTTACACCCCGAATCTATAAATACTGATGCGTTCATACATTTCCACCGGGATGTCGTTCATCCCGTGAAATATTGCAATTGTGAAATCTGGTCCTTTGTATAATTCCGCCCATGCAATAGCATTTGAATAATTACTGAACCATTTTTGTGCCGTAACAATCCCATTTACAGTCACAACTGCCTGATAGTCTTTCATAGCTTTTTTTGTCTTGTATCCATAACGCTGGGGTGTTGCACCCCCTGTTCTGTTCATGATTCACGGAAATATTCACTGACGTCATGGACCATATAGAGCCTCAGTGCATTCAATACGATCGTTTCATTGCTCCCATCCAATGAGCTGCAGAGTGTTTTTGTGTCAAGATCTTTCTTTCCGTTGAACAGATAAAGAGCACGTTTGAGCAAGCGAGAAGATGCCGCACCACTGTCGAATGGTCTGTAGTTCTTGAGGCAATGCCGATCACAATCGTAGATCTGGTACCAATGCTCCCAAAGGTTGGAATTGCCAGCAATCGTGTACAGCAGCTGCATTGTCTCACCGTCTGTAACGCTGGTATTATCCCTTGCAAGTAATTCGTAAAAATGCTGTTGATGATCCTTTGACACAAATAGTTCTAATGGCATTATTTATTTTTCTCCTTTTTCTTTTTGGTCAACGACTATGTAATGCGTAAATCCATCGCAATCTACCTGTTTATTTGCCCATGCTTTCGCTTCATCTCTGCTTATAAAACCTGCCTTTAGTTTGTGCATAGGCTCCTTTGAGATTCCATAGAGCACACCTATTGATGATTCCTCATACACCAGAAATGGGAGCAGATCTGCAAATATTGACTGAAAGCTATTTTCTGCGTTGCTCATATCAACAATTTCTCTCTTTCATGTTCTGCCAAATCTTCTCAATTGCTTCATTGTCATCTGTTGAATAATCTGTATGACAGATAAAGAAATCAACACCCGTCACACTGCATTCCTGATGTGCTGAAAGATTTCGCATACAGTCGATCATTTCATCATCAGTGTAATAATCCGAATATTTCCGCAATGCCTCTTTTACTGCAGCTACAGTTTCTGGATTATACCGGCAGCCGAATTCATCATCTGCAATGTTCTCAATCTTTGAAATATCTCTATCCAAGGCAACTCGTTGACTTGGTTTCAAATCATCATCTGAAACAATATCGGCCTGCCGATCACGAAGAATGCATTGCTTTGCATATGCAACGCTGTCGCCCTTAAATCTACGTGCAGTCTTCAATGCCGAGAGAAGAATGCTGTACGGAGTCGTGCGATACATGTTATAGAGCAATGAAAGTTCAGAATCGTCTGGATTTTTATCAAAACCGACATGATAAAGTTCTTTCATTCTTTGACGGATTTTGACGGTTTCATTGCATGTACTATATATATCCTCCTGTATTTCTTTATTTCTACTACTCTCAATAAGAGGAAGTTTATCATCTAGTATTTCACTAGGGTTTTCATTTGATAAACCGTCTAATCTTGGCTTGTCATGCGGGGTTTCTGTATCATCGTTTGACGGTTGCTTGACGGTGTTTGACGGTTCATTTGACGGTTGCTTGACGGTATTTGACGGTGTGTGATAACCGTCAAACCCGTCAAAGTGATAACCGTCCAATCTAAGACCTTCCAAAATTTCTGGACGGACTGGATGATTTTGAATAACTGCAATCAAGTACTGAGAAATGCTGTGCGGGACCATTGCTTTTTGACCAATCATTTTAATATATTCAGTCCAGCCAAGGCTCTTGATACGATTGATGACCGTTTGTTTAGAACAAGATGCTTTATCTGAGATTTCTGAATATGACATCATGTTTCCACCCGGAGCCATCAACTCTGGATGCTGCATCTTCTCTTTCAATGCACTTCTCCTAGCACGTTGATAGTGGGCGTTCTTAGTATCATTACCAATCGATACAGGTCTGAAACTCTTCTCAGTGCTATTCTGTCTATGTAAAACAGGTTCCTTTGGATCACCTGAAATAGTCAGCCCTGTTATTGCCATGAAGCCATCCGAATTGATATAGATCAAAGATCCTTTTATCAAGGTGGCCACACCATCTTTTATTGATACGTCTGAGAAACCTCCCTTGAACTCGGCCTCGAGATCATCAGCAGTAACTGGCAGTACATTTTCGCCGATTCTTCTGCAAAGAACTCCTCCATAATTCGCAAACTTTAGGGCCAGTCTTATCCATAACCACAGATATTCTGGTCCATGTTTTGATCTCTCAATCGCTGCCACTTCCTCGCAGTTATCAATTCCCAGTTCCACCTTGAGAAAGTGGAATTCATTGCTTGACCAAGTCATTTAGTGTCCTTTCTAGCATCAAAAAAACCGAAGTACTTTTCTTGTAAGTACTCCGGTATTTAGAATTCCTTAAGGGTGTCCTTAAGGGTCGAGTGGGATTTCAATCCTTCGAATTGGATGAAAATTGATACAACAAATATTCTCCATGAACTTAAGAAAATGCCTAAAAATGCGGCTTATTTCATATAGTTGCTTTTGAAGATTTCTAAGTGAAAATACGTATCGAAGATTAACGCTCACCATTTTGCCGCTTATTCAGCGGCTTTTTTAATGGCTGCACCGGGTATTGCGTCAGGAACCCATTTACTGCTTATACTTTCTATTCTTCTTCGCTTCTTGGACCTCTGAACTGGTTGCTGTCGCATACCAGTTGACAGACATGTTTTCATTCCTATATCCCATCATCTTCTTATGGCAGCAGGGGTCGTTCCATTCGCACAATTGTCAGCAGAGAATGACTTCCGTATCAGGCCGGCATCGACTCTGATACCACATACCTTTGAGACCCGATATAAGAAATCTGAGATGCAATCCGAATGGAATGGATTCCTATCATAATCCGCGAATATCATATCGTACACGAAATATTCCAGTGCTTGCTTGATGATGTCCACGCCTGCATCGAACACCGGAAGTACTCTTCTGAACGGTAGTGTCTTCGTCTGCTTCTCCGTCATTTTTTCAATGAAACACGTTCCATGATGACAGAATTGTATTTGATCTTGTCTGTTGCGGCTTCTTCCAGGACATCATCGAATACAGTGTGCTTCTCCAATACCCTTCTCAACAGCTTCGCATCTTCTGGAAGTTCATCGCTCCGGAGCAGCAGATTGAAGCACATCCGGGTCATCTGTCTCTCAGCTTTCAGATCTTCATGCATGGACTCGCTTTGTTCCATGATCTTCTGTACGGATTATTAATCGCTTACCTTTAATCAGATGCCCAGCCGATTTCAGTATGTAAAAAGATAATGCTTTTCTTATACTGAAAGGTCTATTACGACACGTATAGCACGTGGTAATCAAACAATATTAAAACGGTCATAGTCTTATATGGGACTACGGCCGTTATTTTTATTATCAAGCAAATCGTTTCTTTATACGGAGCACTTCTGCCACCCCAGCAATTGATGTCAATTCAAGTACCAGCCAGCCAAATAAATCTGTTGCATCACCAGTTGGTGGTGTCATCTCTGCCAAATCAATAGTTGCTGTGATATCGCCGTCTTTATAGACAGCTCTGATTGTGTGAGCGCCTGCCTTCAGTGTACTGCGGAAATCTTGCGTGAAGGAAATATTGGTATCGATTCCCGTGACAACATACGACGACTCATCAAGAAGGACACCGTCAAGGTAGAGGGCAGTCAATGCACTTGCATTACCGTTGATGTTGATTACTTTATCCGAAGAATCAGATAGTAATTGATAATCGACGGTAAGGAACGAAATACGATTCTGTCCAGTCAGACTAGCATACTCGTCACCAATGTCCCCTTTGAGATAATCCTGAATGTATTCAATCAGGATCTGGTTATCAAGCTTGACACCATCCTGCAGAATCTTGTCATTGAGGAACATATTCATACCGCCGCCAGCAGATTTGATGATGTAGTTGATGGATGCTGCGGTATATATATGCTGCGGATCAATTGGCAGGTATTTGCCGGTTGCTTTATCAAGTACTTTGACGTTCTCGACTCTGCGGGCACCGGTGACAGAAATAAACATTCCCTTGTCATCTGTCTGCACTGTAGACTTAGTTTTAGCGTTGATTGTATACATGATACCGGATACCTGCATCATTGCTCCATTTTCATCCGGATAGTTCTTAGCACCCATCTCAAGGGCATCCAGCAGCTGCTGGCCTGTAACTTCGACAACGCAAACAGTATTGCCGAATGGTTCGACGTTGATGATCTGTCCATAGGTAATATCACCTGCGGGGATATCTTGTCTGATTCCACCGGCATTGGCAAATCCGACATCCGTACCCATCTGGATCCTGTACGCATCTGCACACAAATCAGCCAGATTCGTTTCAGCATTACGGACTGCACGTGTAGAACCATCGGGTGTCATGATGGTCAGTTTTACATTGGAATGAGCGACAACTTTATTCAGAAGAGTATTGAACTGGTCATTAATCCCTGCAATGTAAGTGTCTGTATCTGAATCTGTCGTACTTAGACCTTTCAGCAGCTGGGTCGTCACAGTGTCGTTTACCGGATCAATGACCAGTTTCCCTAAAGCTGCCAGCTCGGTTCCGGTTGAGGTCAGAACAACAGTATTTCCAATCTTGTCTTTGACATTTTCACTTTCAATTGTACTGTGCGAATGCGCATCCAGTACTACATTGAATCCTGTAGTATTGGCGATTACCTCCTTTGAGGTCCATGGAGAAGATTCTGCATCTGTGCCTAAATGGGACAGTGCCACGACATACTGTGCTCCTTCAGCTTTTGCGTCATCAATCGCCTGCTGCACCTTTGTGTATAAGTCCTGACCATTGTTGCCTTCTGCAAAGGAGTAGAGATAATTACCATTGCTGTCCTGGAAATAAGTTGGCGTTGACTTGGTGAAGGATTCAGGTGTAGTGATGCCGACAAAGGCAACCTTTGTGCCATTAAAATCTTTGACTGCGTATGGTTTGATATTATCGATTGCAGTACCATCTGCTTTTGTAAAGTTGCAAGAAAGATACTGATAAGAAGCACTGTTGATGTTAGTCAGCAACTGTGCCATGTCATAGTCAAATTCGTGATTGCCAATTGCCGCAAAATCATAGCCGACATGATTCATGATGTCGATCAGGGCTGTTCCCTTGGTCAGTGTACCAAGTGGCGCACCCTGCGAGTGGTCACCAGCGTCAACCAATGCAACATTGGTATACTGCTCCTGCATCGCCTTCTTATAAGCAGCAACTGCTGAGTAGCCAATGTTTGTAACTTCTGTTTTCTCTTTGTTCATGACCTGATCGTATGCACAATGTACATCATTGGTATACAGGATGACAATCTGCTTGTCATCAATTGCAGCGACTTGCATCAAAGTAACAGGCAGCAGACTCAGTGAAAGGACAAGAGATGCTAGAAACGTAAAGAACTTCTTCATAAAAATCTCCTCATATAAATTATTCTTTAAACAATGATGCAAATACTTTTCTGAACACTTCAATTTTGATAAGCTTTGTTACTTACAGGAATATTCTGAACAGTACAGACTAAGAATGAATACCAAATCATTTTAATTATAATGAATCAAAGATGTGAAGATATCTGGTGCAGTGATTGATTCCTTATAAATTGTCCTGCTGTTTGGTCTGGATTTTACTTTGTATGGGATATGCTGCAGTCAAAGATATTTTGCGGCATCCATTATATGCAAAATCGATGTAGGCGACATTTTTTTAGAGATGTTAGAGTAATGACTTTGATTCTATATTCAGCTTCTGCATTCTGCTGAAACTGAAATTATCTTGTTAGAAACAACATGTTCTGACACTGCCAATGAAGTTGTACTGCTCGCAATGAAAGACGTATGCGACGTGATACAATCATTAGTTTCCTGTCAGTCTCTCTTCGCATCAAATATACAACAAATTCGCCAAATCAGCATCTCATCAAGGCTCCACAATATTAAAGTTCGGTGTTGTGTTCAGACTAAACTGATTCAAGTTATCCATGATAAGCTTGAGCAGTTCAGTATTTCCTTCAATTTTTGCCACTTCGTTTAGCTTGCTCAGCTGATTCTGCAATATGTAGAATATAGCATTCTTACTAGTAGTAATGGAGAGCGCAGCCTTTGTGTCTGCTGCATTTTCATATTGCAGTACAGCACCATTTTTGAATTGAAGGATAAATCTTTGTTGGGTATCAGCGATGGTGATGTTGACTGTAAAGTCATAATTGGCCATTGCCTGCTTGTCGAGCAGAATGCCAATATAATCAAAGATATTGGCAGCGGTCATATTCTTGGTCATATCCATGTTCTGTTTAGCCTGCTTTGTACTGCCCGTTGCGTTTCCGGTACGCAGTTCCTTAGCGCCCGATAGATATGCATTACGCCATGTGCCTGATTCTGCCTGATAGCCCAGCTGTTCCAATGCGTCGGCACAGAGAAGCCGCGCTGCCTGATTGTCGGGATCAGCAAAGACGATGGTATTGGTCACCTCGGCGACCCACTGGAATTCTCCTGCATCATAGTCTTCTTTTGCCTTGCGCAAAACAGCGTCCACGCTTCCGAGATCCATATATTCCACCCATTTTTGTGCGCTTTCGGTAGGTGTCAGCGGATTGAGATTCACTGGATTTGCGTCATACCAACCCATATATTTTTGGTAGACCGCCTTTGCATCATGCGCAACCGTGCCGTAGTACTGACGTGTATACCAGTTTTTTGCCAGTGCATCCGGTAATGAAATCATGTTAGAAATCTCATCCGAGGTATAGCCCTGATTGATGTAGGTCAGTGTTTGATCATTGATAAATTTATATACAGCTGCGGTATTCACCAGATAATCATTGACAACTTCATTGCCCCAATGCGGCCAGTTGTGGGACTGAAAAGTAACCTCTACATCCGCACCGTAACGAGTGATTGCTTCGCAAATATACTTTGCCCATGCCGCACCGTCGCGCACCTGGGCACCACGCAGAGTATAGAGATTATGCAGCGTTGCAGTGCAGTTCTCCGCTACCCAAAGTGCTTTTTTCTGTGGGAACCAAGTATTCATCTCTGCAGCAGCTTCCGTACCCGGTGTCATCTGAAATTCCAAATCTATACCGTCTATGGTGTAGGATTCACCCGTCTGCTTTATTTCATAGGTAGGATGAATGTACGAGATGCTGCCTACCGACTGTCCCATACCGATGCCCATTGCCATGGAGCCGATGACAGAATCATCCAAATACACGCCATATTGATAAGTCGCGCGACGGCTCATTGCCTGCCCCACATATACATTTTCGCTGATGGCATGTTCTTCAAAACCTTCAGGTACAATGATAGGAATTTTTCCGCTGGCTAACTGATCGGTAAGTGACAGGTTCGTATCTGCTGCCTGTTCCTCACTTATGATACCCTTGATTCCGCCAAAGTGGTCGATGTGGGGATGAGAAATGATGATTGCAGTAATAGGTCGCTGGCCAAGATTTTTTTCTACCAACTGCATAGCCGCCTGCGTGCATTCTACGCTCATAAGCGGATCAAACACAATCCACCCTTTGTCACCCTCAATCAGCGTCAGATTGGCCATGTCGTAACCACGCACCTGGTACACACCAGACATCACTTCAAATAGACCATATGCGTGATTATTGATCGTATTTTGCCAAAGACTTGGATTAACAGTATTCGGTGCGGTCTTGTAATCAGCAAGAAAGGAATAGGCCTTCTGACTCCAGACCACATTGCCCTCTTCATCAATCAATTCCAGATCCTCAGGTGCATCAATCAGACCCTTAACAGCAAAATCTGCTTCCTGAGTATCCTCAAAATCCAGCTCCGAATACAAAGCAGAGTTAACCTTGATCGTGTTATCAGCAGCGTCCTTTGCGTCCTTGGTCAATCCTAGCTCCTCGATCAAACTAGTCGTGCCAGTTTCCTCCTGCGTGTCTGCTTGCTGAGCACATCCGGTGGTAAGAGAAAAGGCAATAGTCAGTGTTATCAGCATTGTTATTATTTTTTCCATAGTTATGATCCACCTTTCTGCGTGTTCATGGTACCTAGCCTAAATGTTTTTTGGATAAGACCTTCCAACACTGATTCCATTTTCCAAGGGAGAAAATACGATCAGATTAGTTTTGAATGTCTGCCTCTTAATGCATGTAGCGAGAATATTTTTTCAAGGCAGCAGATGTTCTTTGAGAACAAAGCTATCTGAAAGAAGAATTGATTTCTTACCAGTTTAAATTGTTCATTATATCCATGACAATTCCCGTTCTACTGCCTCCAGCAACTCGGATTTGTTTACAAACCTACAATTTGAAGAATTTTATAATTATTGCAGCACCATGGTGACCGACGGTGCTGTCCAGCTTTCTTTTACAGCCTCAGTATCAGGAAGATAGATGCGTAGAAACAGATGAAAATCACCTGTACCCACCGGAAGCCAATTTGCTTGCTTTTCCGGAGCGGTGTCTGAAAGCTGGATGTCCAACGATCCATCCTCGTTAAGAACAAACGCAGAGCGATCATTGATACAATACCGGTTCAACTCATTTGCAATCAGAAAGTCATCGCTGCCATAGGCAGTCACGGACCAGAAACCACCTTCCTGTATTGGCGGCAATGATTCAAAATGCAGCACATAATTATTCTGCCCATTCAACGCTTTCTGATTCACATCCACACCTGTCTTGGCATAAATAGCGACATCTGTCGGGTTTGCCCCTAAACCGCCAAGTGCAATCATCGCGCGATAGTCGTAAGCTGTTCCGAACCGTCCAATCGGATCTCCAAAGTAATTCCAATCACCCAGCTTAACCTGATATTCTGCTCCTTTAGCAACCACAATTTCCTTCATTTCTCCAAGCATCTGTTTCCAGTTGGTCTGGATATCGCCTTGCAGCACGCTGACATCAAAAGTTAAGCCAGAACCGATGTTTAATGCAGCGAAACGTGCTAACACATCTGCATCTACATCGGGAGACGGGTTAGACGCCATCAGTTTATTGGCAGCGGAAAAATACTGTTGCGGCGACATGGAGAGAATAGCATTTATTGGAACAGCATTGTTTTCTTCCTTATATTCTCCCTTTGGAGGAATATACTCCTCACTGCTTTCATAACAGTTTAATGGTAGCAAGCGCATGCCATTTTGAATTGTTCGGACATTTTCCATGTCGTCCTCATCATTTATCAAGGTGCGAGTGATAAGCCATGCCATGCTTGTAGGAATTTCAACAAGTGTTACACCTTCTGGAACTGCACCAGTATAACCGGTGAGTGCCAGAAGATAGCTGCCCGATTTAAGAATAGCAGGCGTGTTCGTCCAAGCATCCAGAACCTGTGTCATACAAAATCGATCTGTTTCAGGCAAAACAAATATCATAGGACCATCTGACAAATCAAGCCACGCTTGTGTGTAGATAGTATCGACATTGGGTGTAACTACCATCTTGGAGTCGGCGTTCGCCAGATTCTGTGAGTGGATGAGTTGATTGACCGGTGCATGCCCTGCTAAATCAGCTGTCTCTGTGTTAGTAGATGATTTCATCGTCAAGTTCATCAGCACCAAAGGGAATGTGTAGCGATACGCTTCTGACAGCAGCCCCCATTGTTCAGCTTCAGTCATTGTTTTTTTTGTACATGCACTGCTCCATACAAGCAGCACTGCCGCAATGATAATTACAAGGAATTTTTTCATGCCTTTATCTTCCCAAGACTTTATATCTTTTAGTTATCCTATGTATAAGTAACCTTTTGTATTAGTTAATCAGTTTTATTTCTGTGCTTCTTTTTTTGCCAATACGCTATCAGAACACCTCCGAAGACAAAGAGCAGCACAAGCCAAAATGCAATGTCGCTATTACCGTCAGAAATGTTGTCGTCGGAAGTATTGTTGTCGGAAGCATTATCACCGGAAGTGTCACTGTCAGAAGTGTCGCTGTCAGAAGTATCACCTTCGGAAGTGTTATCTTCTGAAATATTGCTATCGGAAGTGCCGCCTTCCGATATATTGCCGCCGGAAGTGCTGCCTTCGGAAATGCTGTCGCCGGGAATATCGCTGTCGGATGTATTGTCGCCCGAATCACTGGAACTTCCGCTTACCTGGACGGATATATTGGAGGATAACCCGCTGATGGCGTCATAGGCAGTGATGACTGAGCTGCCGTCTGCGTTGGCAATCAGTGTGCCATCCTGAGAAACTGAGACGGCGGCAGGATTGGAAGAAACGTAGCTGATTGACTGGCGGGTCACACTGATTGGCATGGCTGCAGCCTGTACTTTTTCTGTATCGCCGATGCTCATAGAAAGGGAATCAGCACAATCGAAGGCTATCAAAGCAGCTTCTCTCTGGTTGAGCACCGTCACAATACCGGCAGAGTCCTTGTCCCCTTTCACACTTAGTCTGACCGTAGTGCTGCCAGTCTGGTCCAAATCAGCAAAGGTAAGCTCATTCAGCGGCAGAGTTACAGTACGGTGCTGGCCGGGATCCAAAGAAGAGAGAGTATCGCTGCCTAGTATCTTGGCATCGTTTCCTGCGTTAGCGGCAGAGATAGTCAGCTCGCCGGTAGATAGGTTGCCCTGGTTGAATAACTCCACTGTTGCTTGAGGTGTACCTGAGACATAGGCGGCCTTCGCAGAGGTAATCACCACGTCAGACTCCTGAGGAACATCATAGGAACGCGTGACGGTATCACCGTCTGCAGAGAAGGTTACAATAAGCTTTGCGCCTTCTGTGTTCGTAGGCGTCCAGGCAACTGGCAGAAGAACAGTCCCACCAGAGAGCAGAGAGGCAGCATAATCCTCATCCAAAATGGTCTCACTTGCACCGTTTTGCTGTGCTTCCACGGTTATGTGGTAGGCAGTCAGATGGCGCATGCTGTTGTTTTTGAGTTCCAGTGTGAAGTTGCCTTGAGTACCGTCCCGCGGCGTAGTCTCGTAAGAGATATCCGATCCTAACGCCAAGTGATTTGTGCGTTGGTATTGATAGAACATGATCTGATTTGGTGAATACTCCACCGTGCCGTCTGCACTTACCTTCTGGTCAAATATGTTGGCGGTAAGGTACATTGTCTGGTTGGAATCGAAGACGGCGGAGAACTCATCGATATTGCGTCCAAAGTCGGTAAGCTGCACCGGCTCGCCCCAGCTGGTCTGCTGACCATCGTTATCCAGCACAGCGCCGTAAAGTTCTTGTTGACCTACGCCGTCTTCACCGCCGGTTTCCGACCACAGCAAGTACAAGGCATTGCTATTGCTGTAGAGCTTGTAGCTGCTCAAGTTGTAAGATAGCTGACCATTGGTGAACTGCTTGACAGCCGGAGCCAGATGACCGGTGTATAGTCGTTCAAAAATGGAGTTATGGTAGTTCTCCGCAGTGATACCCAGCTCTTCCGCATCGCTTTGGCTGAGTTTATACCAGTCGGGATTGCTTCCTTTATCAGTTGAACTTTGTACCGCCGAGAGAATGTCATTCCATACACCGCTGTCTTGAATTTCCTTCATGGCTGAAGTCAGGTTGATGGTGCAGAAATCTGTTCCGTCGCTTACCCAGGACAAAAGAAGCTGTTCTTCCTGAACGTCGTCATCTTGGCACTGGAATACTGTCAGCTGCGGAGAGACGTCCGCCTTGTAGTCATTGGTGATGCGGATCGGGTAGAAAGACTTCTTTTTGGTAAGGTTAGTCAGCATGAGATAGACGTCTCGATCGTCCACCGTCTGCAGATTTCCATCGGCGTCTACGGTATAGGTCATCAGAGAGAATCTGTCACCATTGAAAGTGCGCACCTTGGAATCAAAGTCCAGAATCAGAGGATCGTTAACATCCTGGCAAGGAATGGTCAGGTAAGTCTCCTGTCCCCACTTCTTTTCATTCGCGTCATACTGGCGGAAAGCCACGGTCGTATAGGTGGCATTTGGGTCAGCCAGAGACTCAGCATCTCCAGCCAATATATTATTCAAGTCACGTTTGATGTAATAACAGAAAACGTCACCATCGTTTGTCAGAGCAAACTTTGCATTGTTGTCCATGAAGTTGTCGTCGGTGAGAACGGTTTTATCACCCATAGTTCCCGAGGCAATATCATAGACACGGTAAGCCAGTTCCAGCGAGTTAAGCACATCAGGGGCGGATGCGGTTCCCGAGAAAGCACGGTTAGCATCTGACCAGCTGATCAGGCATTTACCATCATTAACATAGACATGGGGATCGGCGTCGGCGGTACCATTATCGTCCAGCATAACTGGAGCAGACCACGTTCCATCCGTATTCACGCTGTAATAAAGGCACATCTGATCGATACCTGTGCGGCTAGGATCCCGGTCTACAAAGACGATCATCTGCCGACCCTCGCTGAGCTGAATTAGCTGCGGCTTTGTGTGGGCGGCGGCATTATTGAGAAGAACCTGATAGCTCGTGTCGCCTCCTCTGAGCTTAA
>Ga0183101_1001158_pt1 | contig 16775 bp, 21 predicted proteins | sample Biomet3_FD_127790 | JGI IMG/M metagenome (GOLD analysis project Ga0183101, IMG submission 127790) | Microbial communities from bioreactor (seeded with sewage sludge) at LBNL, California, USA - Biofuel metagenome 3 | ecosystem: Engineered > Bioreactor > Anaerobic > Unclassified ... | reverse complement strand
AAAGAATAAACTCATACTTATTATCAGTATGAGCACCTTAAGTTTCTTATTGTCTGTTGTTGGCATTTCTTTTTCATTTTGTAAATTACGTCTCCTGCTACTCTTGGAGTAATTAAAAAGCATGGAGCCGGTTGCATAAGCACTTCTTCAACGATTGCTCTGGTGCTCATTTTGGGGTGGAAGTCTTTATAAAGGCGATAATCATAATAAAGTGATTTGTAAAACAAGACTGTGTTCTTTTTCATCCCCTTAAATGACATTCCTTTTTCCATCTTGTATATAATGGATGATGCGCGTTCGGGGCTAACCCAATACCTTGATGCTTGAGAGTTGACTACTTTTTCCAATATTTTAGCGTGGCATACTCTACCGTATAGGTTTAACTGTTTCTTGGTTATTTCCCTATATATACGCATAAGGTCTTCGTTACGCTCTTTTTCAAGAATAAAAATGCTTCCCTTTTTTCTCATAGTGTTGAAGTAACTTTCTATTCAAAATTAAGAAGAAAGATATCGTTCGTCAAGTTTTATCGTTTTTGTACGATTTAGCTTAAATACATTTGCGCAAAACAAGTATTATCATGGAAGAAGAAGTTAAAGACCAAACAATTGAAAATCAGAATCCTACGTCAAAAAAGGATGCGTTTATGCAAAGATTTTCTGAAAAATACCCTGATTTAAAGCCCGACGATGAAGAATCTTTATATGGTAAAATAAGTGAAGATTACGATCGTTTCGATAAAAGCGATCAAGCGCAAAAACAGCTTGGGGATTTACTTGCAAGTGATCCGCGTAGTGCTGAATTCCTCATGATTATGCGAAAAGGAGGAAATCCCGTGGAATTTCTTATTGAACAATATGGAGATGATTTTCGTGAGGCGTTGAATGATGAAGGGAAAGCTAAGGAACTTGCAGATGCTTTTTCTAAGTACACGGAGAAACAAACTCAAAATCGTGAATTGCAGTCCAAAGCAGAAGGAAACATGCAAAAGATGATTGATGATCTGGATGCAGCTCAAAAAGAAGGGAATTTTGCAGACGAAGATGCTACTTCCGCTTATGAATATCTATATGGAGACGGTGGTTTGTTGGACCGTATCATAACCAATGAAATCACTAAAGAGGATTGGTTGATGTTGATGAAAGCTTCAAAGTACGATAATATGATGAAAGAAAATGAGGCTAAAATTGCTGAAGCTAAAACCGAAGGTGAGATCGCCGGACGTAACGCCAACATTGATGATAAAAAGAAAAAGCGTACTAGGGTTGAAGGGATGCCTACTACTCTTGCTAGTGCAGGCGGTTCTACTAACGAAGGGAAACCAAAAAATGCCACGCTTGCGGCTCTTGATAAGATCCAAAAGAAAAGTGTATGGGACTAAGTGTATGGGACTAATAATACTAATTTAATAAAAGAAAAGTGATGAAAAAGGTTATTCAAAAATGGGGCGGTTTACTGCTCATGATTATGGCTATTATTGTTGGAGCTGCTACAGGTGTTTGCATGGCTGCTGCAACTGCTATGGGAGGCGAAACAGGAGACACCGGTGATGCCGGAGTTACTGTCGTTGATGCTACAGGTGGAGCTACCGCCACTACTGGTATTGAAGTTACCGAAACTGATAATCCGGAACTCTATCGAAAGGAAATTGATAAGCGTATCACTAAGATGCGCCCGATGAAAACTCCTATTGATCAGATTACCCGTTCTGCTACAGAGGTATCGAAAGCAAATAGTATGATTGTTAAGTACTATTCTATTTCCACTCGTTCTATAAAGACTTTCATTAAAACTGCGGTCACTGAAATGGCTTCAGGAGCAACGTCTAAAGCTATTGAGGTTGATGACTCAACGTTGTTTACTGCAACGGATACAATTCGTGTAGTCGGAGTTAAAGGCTATAAAGCTGACGGTGTTACGGTAGATACTAAAGACTTGATGTTATACGTTGTCGGAAAAGCAGAGGATACCGGTTATCCAACAGTTATTGCTGTAAATGGAAAAAGAAACTCTGACGGATCTAATTCTATTGTTCCGGCAATTGCGGTGAATAAGAAGATTATTCGTATGGGTCGTGCTGCAGCTGAGATTGATGTTGAAACAGGGCAATTCTATAATTTGCCAACTCCAGAGGAACAATACTGCCAGGTATTCATGATGCAAGTTGAGCAATCTACCGCAGATAAGATGTGGGCTAAAGAAGTAGATTGGAATTTTTCCGATATGGAAGAGGATTCAATCTATGACATGCGTCTAGGAATGGAAAATTCATTCTTGTTTGGAATTAAAGGTAAATCAAAGGATCCTAAGAAATCGGGCGCTGACGTTTACTTTACCGGAGGTATCTGGTGGATGGGTGGAAAAGACATTGCTCTCGGTACAACTGCCAACAATGTGACTACAATCACAGACGATCAGATGGTAGACTTTTGTAAGACTCTGTTTGTCGGTAATGATTCCGGCAATGGAACTAAGATCGGATTTGCAGGAAGCAACATGCTTGCAGCACTTGCAAAAATACAATCTGAAAGATTTAAAGTGGTTAAGGAATTTGAAAAATGGGGTCTTAAATTTACTTCATTTGATACCAATTTCGGTAAACTCTTGGTTATGCATCATGAATTAATGAATGAAAACGAGTTGAGTGATGCAATGTACGTTATCGATCCTGAATATTTACGTAAGAAAACATTCCTTACATGGGATCGCAAACAGTATGATATGGCTAAGCTTGCTAAAAGAGATACTACCGCCGTAGTAATGAAGGAAGCTTCTTGCTGCTATTTGGTTTATCCAAAGGCTCATGCTAGGGTTTATTTGGGGTCTATTCCCGCATAAGTAACATAGGGAGGGATTAAATTCCCTCTCTTTTAAAAGCAATATTATGAGATACATTTCAAATAGAAATATTTCTTTTTCCTTAATGATTGGGAATACCAGCAAACAGTTTGATTTTTTGAGTCAATCAAATGGTACCAGCATATATGTGACGGATGACTCCAATGAAATTAAAGTATTGGAGGCGTCTGATATGTTCAAAAACGGGCTTTATAAAAGAGTCGAAGGAGAAAAAGATCCAAAACCTGTAAAAGAAAAGAAAGAAGAATTGAAAGTGGTTAAGAAAATCGCTACGCTACAGGATGCCATAGAGTATCTGGTAAATTTAGGCGTTGATGCTACTTCTTTAACTACTCCGGACGAAATTGTGAAAGCTGCTACGGAAAAAGGTGTTAGTTTCCCGAATATGAAGTAAAAAGATGGTTCAGGTATTGATTAATGATTTGGTTGGTGAGGTACGGGTTGCTCTGGATGAAAACAGAACGGAAAGCTCGTACCTTTCTGATAATACAGATAACATGGAGTTGAATGAGATTATCAGTTCTAAACTTCTTGAAGCTGTAAGATCGGTACAGGAAAACTGCCCGGTATGGATGCTTGAAGGTGAAGTTATGACTACTATTCTTTCATCTAACACGGACGGCTCAGGAACATTATCATTACCTGATGATTTTCTTCGTCTTGTAGCATTGCAGTTAACTGAATGGGATGCTCCTGTTTTTTCTGTCGAACAGACGGGAACACAAAAAGCATTGATGCAAGAAAACAAATATACCAGGGGAAATCCGAAACGTCCGGTTCTTGTCTTTGGAAATTCAGAGTCAGGATTAAGGACGCTAAAATATTATAGCGTAAAAACATCAGCTTTGGTAGAGTTAGCTTTATACGTTAAAATACCAAATGTAATAACGGTAAATAGCCAAAATTATTTGAAGTTTCCACAAATATTAAAACAGCCTATCGTATCATATTGCGCAGGTCTTGTTGAAATAGTTAGGGGAAATGCTGATCAAGCAAAAGTATTTTTCCAATTGGCTGAATCACATTATAGTTGATTTTTCATTATTAGATAATTCATTGATAAAAAAGGCCGTCTATGTGAATAGGCGACCTTTTGTTTTTGTATAAATCATCACTGCATTTGCTGTGCTTGTTGTGTCTGATCATATTGTTGATACTCCGGGGTTTGTTTCAATGCGTCTTGCTGTTGCTGCATTTGAGCTTGAGCGGATTGAATTAGCTGCAATAATTGATCTGCAAATGGGAAATCTCCGGCTTGCAACATTTGTTCAAGTGAGATTTGTTTTGCATTCATAAGTTGCATTAAGAACTCATTATTGATTGCTCTATAAACAGGGGTATCATAGCCTTCGGCGATCGACAAATCAAAATCTACCCCTCCCATTATTTCGGGATCATAACGAACGATTGCGCTCCTTCCGGCAATTCGTATAATCTTAGGTTCGTCATAGAACTGCTGTATATTCTTTAGTTTCTTCTTCGCAACGGAAGATAAGAAGCTGGCATACGATTCAAGAATATCAATAATAGATGTTGAAGCGTTATTTGCCTGTTGTTGATAAAGTATTCCAGATGTTCCGGCCGTAGCCTGCTTTCCTTGTAAAGCCCCTTGCACCCCGGATACATCATCCATAAGTTGCATTTGTAGAGTTATCATATCCTGTAGTCCGGAAACCTTGCTGCTATTTACAAGTTGCTGGGGAGGTTTTGCGCCTTGTTTCAATTTGAGTTTTATAACCCCGTTGAATCTGGTCCATTCTTCTGCTATATCCTCTATCGCCATATCATCTGGAATAGAATCCTCATCGACTATAAGCACACCTTTTGCCGAAGCTTTTACCACAAAATCATGAAGAATGATATAGTGATTAATGTATCTCTGTTGATCAATTACATCATTAACGAATGAATGTATTTCTCCGTCTATGAAAGGATATGCCTTTACGACATACGGATGTGATCCGTGAGAGTACGGACTTTCTCCTTCTTCTAGTATATCCCCGAATGGCGACATAAATCGATAGTACCAATAGTTTTCAATAATATATTCATATTCAATAAGCGGTACTTGCTCAATATCCATATGAAGACGAATGTTCCCATTTTCATCAAGAAGATAATTCCCGTTTTGGTCTTTTATCTTATTATCTTCCAATCTACCTTCATTCTCTAATTGGATATTCTTAATGTTAGTATAAGAATCGACATAAGCATCTCCTTTGAGATAGTCGTGGCACCACAACGCTTTACGTTGTTCAAGCGTCCACATCTCAATTACCCTGCAATCGGATGGATTATAAGGAACAAGAAACGAGATAAGACCTTCTGTATTCCGTTTGAACGTGTCCATGTAAGTAGAAAGGAATTCCCGGTCTCTTGCTCTTTTATAGATATCATTCAGTTTTGCAATATCTTCATCGCTATGAGCAAAGGCGGAACATAGAGTTCCGAATGTTAGATCATGGATTTCCCCTACTATTGTAAGGTCGTTCATTCTTAGGTCATTCATCGGACCGTCCATGAAAAAGAAGTTTGGATTGATATTATCGCTCCAGCAATCCTGATGTTGTTGTCTTAATCCAAAAGTCTCTTTTTGAAGAGCAAGACCGGAGAATATATATTCCTCAAACATTCGTGCGTCCAGCTCTTTCTTCTCATTAAGTTTGTTGTTATATTCAAGGGCGGTTGACATTGTTTCTCCAAGTCTTTGCTCTTCTCTATCCCGTGCTACTACAACCGGTGTGCTATTTTGATTACGATATACACCAAGTAATGTTTTTACCAGTCTGCGGATGAGGTTGTTTTTTAACGGAATATTCCCTTGTTTTTTTATGTACTCTTCCTCTGTGATCATTTGACCGCAGTGCTCAATTAAATCTCCCCATTGGTCACCGTACATATAACGTTTGCATCGATCTCTATCTTTCCTAAAGTTATATAAGCAGTCCCATGCTCGTTGTGCTCGAAATATGAGTTGCATGTTGCGCCCAAATTCGGATTGTTTTTTTGCATGTTCAACGGTATCCGTTTGAGGTAGTTGCTTCGGTATAAGTTTTCTTGCCATAATCTACTGTTTTCTGCAAATTTCGATTAATGGTATTAAATGAAAACGATATAAATTGACGGTTGTCTATTTTTATCGTTCTATTCATGTTTTCAACCGATAAGTTTGTAGAAAAAATAAGAAATGCAGAGAATAAGGATAGGAAATGATTTAAGCGTATCAATATCCATTTATAATAATGGAGCTATATACGATTTAACGGGTAAAACGGTTAAACTATACTTGATTTCTCCTGTGTCTAAAACGCTTATTACTCCAACTATCAATTCAAATAACATTTCTTTTGTTTTCCCCGGATCAGATCAGAAAGTTTGCGGGGAGTACAATGTTGAAATTGAAATAACATCTGGCTCCAACAAAAACACTTTGGATAGTTGCGAAGGGTTCAAGTTGGTTGACAGAAGTTGTAAGATAGGTGGAGATGATGGCGAATTTGAAGTAAGTAGTATTCAATTAGATTTTGAGGCATGAGACGGATTAGAATAGGGAATGATATAAATATAAACGTTTCCGTTACAAGGGACGGAGCTAAAGAGGACTTCACCGGAAAAACGGTGAGCGTTTTTCTTGATAGCCCAGTTCGTTCCTATCCTATATCTAATTTTACCATCAATGAGAATGTTATATCATTCCCGTTTTTAGGATCCATTCAAAAAGATTGTGGTGATTATTCTGTCACCGTAAAACAGGAGTGGGGGGATAACCAAAATATATCAGACACTTGCGCTGCATTTAAGATTGTAGAGCATAGTTACATGACAGGAGGATCGGATAACTACGATGTTTATGTTGAAACAATAGATGCCTATACTAATGTTTCTACTGGGAACGGTGTTGATGATTACGAATTCTTATCAAATAAGCCTAAGATAAATGATGTTGTTTTGGTTGGCAACAAATCTCTTCAAGATATTGGAGCACAACCCGAAGGTGATTATGCCTTAAGAAATGAAATACCGGATATTTCTAATCTAGTTGAAAAAGAAGACGGGAAAGGATTAAGTACTAATGATTTTACGACAGAATTAAAAGATAAACTGGAGAATGTTAAGTCTGGAGCTGAAAAATTAGGGGATCTTTTGAATGTTGGCAATTGGGCTAATATCGCTCCTTTAAAAGACAGGCTTCTTATACAATTGAAAGGAGAATCAGTTTGGAGAAGTATTGATGTTGTTTCAATAGCTCAAGCAATAGGAGATGAAATAAATATCCCTATAATAAGAAGAGATGACGAAGTAGAGGGTACCGATGATGATGTTTTCTCTTCTTTAAGGACATTACTTGAAATAGCCAACAGATCATTATCCAGGCAGCACTCCGACACTGCCGCAGAGGTGATTGAGTTTTTGAAAGGCCTTAAATCCCTCGGTAACGTCGATATAGGCGACTTCATCGGCGGCCTTACCGGACAGGGTGCGCGGATAAATCCCAACGGAAGCATTGAAGCAAGAAGCCTCACTTTGTGGGAGTTTCTTGAAGTCCCTGAGATACGCTATAACAGAATAGAAGTCATAGCCGGCACGAGCTGGCGCACCAAAGGCGGAGGAATTATAGAATCGGTAACGGTCAATCCATATGGGGTTACCGGAACGGTAGTGCTTAAGCTTGAAGATGGCGATATAGGCCGAGTAGCAGTTGATGATCTGTGTATGGGTATCTGGCACTATCCCGAAGACAACGATTCGGATAACTATGATGACGGCATAGGTAACTATCGTTTTTCAGGTTTCGGCACATCCTATTTTCGTATCACCGCCGTGCGCGGAGACCGGAATACGGAGTTTGATTTCACCCTACGTGCACTCTCATCCAATTATATCCGGCAATACCTTCCGCAGCCCGGCATGCATTTTGCACAGTTTGGCAACCCCACGGACACGGATCGTCAAAGCAGCGTCTATGACACTCCCGAATACTCCCGCATATTGGTCGGTGTAACCACGTGGGAATACAGCAAGGCTAACGTATCTATGCAATGGGGAGATTTGAGCAACCTTTCCGCCTTTGGGTTTGATACCACAGGCTTAGGATCGCTATATGCCAACAATGTACTGCTCACCGGAACAATCGACCAGTCGGCCACGATGCCTGACAGGTTGGAATTCTCGTCGGACAACGGTTTCTCCATTGCCCTAAACGAGACAACGACCGTCACGGCTACCATCATGAATACCTGGACAGATGTCACGGATACTTACGAACGCTTCGATTGGACACGCGACAGCGGGAATTCCGTGGAGGATGCCGCATGGAACGCACTTCATACGGATGTATCGAACCATCTCACATTAGCATTTTCCGATCTTCCGGCAGAGAGAACGATGTTTACCATTACGGCATACAAGCCGGGGGCACAGATAGAAGGACAAATAATAGTATAATATGAAAACGGCACAGGAAAGAATATACAAGGTCTATACCCCGCTATCCCTATCGGTATCGGTTGACTTTAAAGGCACTCAGGCAAAGCAGTCCTTTAAGCAGGATGAAACCGGAGACGCCGCTTACACTCCCAACAGAAAGCTGACGCCTACGGTGATACTCCCCGTTGTGCGTACCTACGATAAAGAAGGCATATTCCGTACTGGTATTGTGAATGACCTTATCTCCGACGTCCATTGGTATGAGGGCGATGTAGAGATATCTAACGGAAGTGATTATTCTATAGATACAGGCAATTCCACCAACAAGGGTATGCTGACGATCTATAAGAATTCCCCGGTAAACGGAACAATCAAATTGAAGTTTCGCGCAAAGTTGTTAGACGACAGAAGGAATGAACTTATCGATATTGCGATCAACGATATATCCCTTCCTGCCACCCCATCATCCGGGGATCAATACAACATCACTGTCGATGTACCGTCGGCATGCTATTATAACCCGCTAGATGGTGAAGCTTCCCTTACGGTGAACACTGCCGGTTGGAGAGGCGGAAAGGGATCAACGGATCTTACCTATGAACTACGTAAAGTAGTTGTGTCAGGAGCTGTATCCGACCGAGCAATAACCGATACGGACTATGAGGTTATCTCGACATCCGGTAGTGTCTTTGTCTTTGACATCCGCATGATAAATGAAGAAAGCTACATCGTTATCGGCAAGGTGTCGGGTGCGGAAGTGGCACGAACAGGATTTACAATTAAGCGCAAATACCCAACATGGAATGCAAAGCAAACAGGATCGGCGGAAATAATACCGGGACAGGCTGAAGTAGCGAAGAGATGTATTATCGAAGCGCCTAACGGAATAGTAACCAATCCTTTGCTTTATTTCTCCGTGATAGCATTTTCCGTATCACTTAAAAATGGTGAAATGAACTGGGGAGAGCGCGAGGAATTGCGTATCAACCCTTATGTAGCAGGGTTTACAGATGGGGGTTATATCGGGATGTATTTCGACGTAAACGAGATTCCGGCACTGGATGTAGGGACTGATGAAGACGGGAATATACTTATAGACGAAGATGAAAACAATTTTTTAATTTAACAATAAAGATATGGCTAATGCAACATTAACAGGCAAGGCGGAAGTAACAAGCCTTGCGGCAACGGATAAGGTATTTGTCAATTCAGGCAGCAAGGTAAGGCAGATAAGTCTTTCCAATCTGAATACATCCCTTGGAGTACTTAACGAAGCGGATATGGCACAGGTGGCATTCTATACAGATTTTAACGAGACCGGAACAGTGATCCTTGAACAGGGAGGAAATCTTGCTCTTGTGGATTATATCTTTTCACGTGGAGGGAACTACCTGATGAAGAATGGCGGTACATGTGCAAAGCTCAACCCGAACGATCCTACTAAGTTCTCCGATGGAAGCGCGGCTACGCTAGACGGCACAAAGGGCCATGAAATGACCATGCTTCCGGATTACTATTACTTGGTAACGACCAACAAGAACGGGAAACCTCGCTTATGGATAAGTCTAAAAGATATTGGCGGACATTATCAACCTTCACAATGGATGGCAACGCATAAGGGATACATGAGCGGAAGTGCATTGATATCCCGTAGCGGAGTAGTTCCAACTGGAAACTTGACTATTACACAATTCTGGAATGCGGCACAGGTAAACGGGGCCAATTGGGGACTTGCCAACTACACCATGCGCAAAACACTCGCGTTGATGTTTTTCACAAAGTACGGGACAACTTTATCACAAGGAGGATCAATCCTTGGAGACGGGTTATCCGGTATCAATTCATCTTATGATAATATTCGTAACATAACCACGGGTAAATCCGATTCGTTAGGAGATGGCACAGGCTATGTAGATGTCAGCGACTCTGTCGGGAACCGTGTCGGCTCAGTATCCGTATTTGGTGTAAAAGATCCGTTCGGTCAAGTATGGGAATTTGTAGGCGGGTGTTCGCCGTATAATGATAAATGGTACATATCGGACGATTGCGTTGCTCCGGTTGACGGTATCCCTACATGGAGCAACATGCGCCAACTTAACAGGTTACAATCCGGTTCGGGTAGCTATATATCTCAAATGCAATGGGGTGAATATGCTGACCTTATGGCTAAAGCCGCATCCGGCAGTTCCACTACCTATTATACTGATGGATATTGGTATGATATTTCAGGGCGTGTGCTCCTGTGGGGCGGTGATGCGGATTACGGGGCGTTCTGCGGTCTCGTTGATGCGGTTGCGGCTAGCGGTTTCTCGTATGCGGGCGCGAGCATCGGTGCCCGGCTCGGCTTTTATGGCACTCCAACCATTGTTTCCGGTGCTAAATATCTTACTCTTTGAATATAGCAATATGAAGAAAATTAACAGCTCATAGAAAAGATAAAATCCGCGGATAGCGGTAGGCGGATTGGGATCAGCGGGTGCTCCTGTGGGGCGGTAATGCGAATAACGGAGCGTTATGCGGTCTCGTTTATGCGAATGCGAATAACGTTTTCTCGAATGCGAACGCGAACATCGGTGCCCGGCTCGAATTTCAGTATAACGATTCCGAAAGCCTTGCCCCCGTTGAAAGATTGCGGAGAGGCAAAAGATCACGTGAATGCGGTCAAGCCGGAAGGCGTCTGAGTTAGTAGATTAAATTTCGAATACGCGGAGACCGCGAAACTAAAAGCAATTAAAAAAAATGCCAAAACGGATTGGACATATTTTTGAAAGAATCTGCACGCTTAATAATCTCATTGAAGCGGACAGGGAGGCGCGGAAAAACAAAAAACATTTCGGGCAATACCCTTACGGCATTCGTGTTTTTGATAGGGATAATGTCGACAACTGCCTGTTGAAAAAACTGTTATGGCAGTTGGAAACGGAGACTTATGAGAATCAGCCGTATGCCGTGGAGCATCGCAAGACAGACCACAAGTGGAGAGATTTGTATAAGGTAAATTATTATCCTACTCATATCCTTCACCATGCAGTAATGAGGATTATCGCTCCTTACTTTAAGGAGAGAATGACCCGACATAGTTTCTCCGGCATAGAAGGTAAGGGGACTACTCAAGCTGCCGACTTGTTGAAAGAATACCTTAAAGATAGAGAAGGTTCAAAATTCTATCTTCAGGAAGATATATGTAAGTTCTACCCTACGATTGATCAAAACGTAGCAATATCAATGATGGCAAGGGTATTTAAAGACAAGAAGTTCCTCCGATTGGTAGATAAATTATTGCATCACACCCCGCATGGATTGCAGATCGGCTTTTATGTCAGCCAACTCACGGCAAACTTTCTCTATACAATTGTAGACCGTGTAATCACTGAAAAGATGAGAGCTAAATACTATGTCCGGTTCTGTGATGACATGGTAGTATTGAGCGATGACAGATATTTCCTGCTTAGGGTGCACGAAGCAATAAAGGACGCGGTGGAGAATATCTTTCATCAGCGATTGCATGAAGATTATGTACTTGCAAGAGTAGGAAATGAATTAAGATATGATACACATCAGCGTAAACGCAGAAGAGGCGGTAAGGGGAAGAAATATAGACTTTCTCGGATTCCGGTTCAATCATGAAAGGGTACTGCTAAGAAAAAGTATAAAGAAGAACTTTGCTGTAAAGGCGAAGAAAAACAATAAAAGAGCGATAGCGAGTTATAAAGGTTGGTGTCAACATTGCAATGGGGCACATTTATTTAAAACAGTAACAGGTATGAGCTTTAAAGATTTTGGCATTAAGCCGCAAGACAATACGATAGACGGTAAACCGTTCTTTGATATCCCTACGCGGAGGATTGCGGAACTTGTTAACCGGAAAATAAGAGTGATAGATTTTATTGATGGGGTAAAAACTAAGGAAGGCGACGGCCGAGTGGTGATGAAAATACAAGATGAGATGGGTTATGAATACAAGGTCATCACCTCTTCGCATAAGATACGGGATGTGCTTGTTCAAGCCCGTGAGATGGAAAAGAACGGGACGGCTGTCTTTCCTCAGGATACGGAGATACGCTGTAACCTATTCAGCAATGGAGCGAAAGAATATTATTTACTATAAATAGAAAGATATGAAAACAAATTATTCTCATAGTGCAACAAGTCCGGAAGCGGTGCAAAGCATCGGAACACCGGAAAAACCCCTGTATCAGATCAATTTTGACACAGAAGAAATACAGGAACTGCAGGGAGATGGGAATTCATCTTCCGGGCAGTCATTGTCGACGCAATACCGTAGCTTATACGTACAGGTGTCGGAGATCGATTATAATACGCTTGTATCTGCTATAATTGCATGTAGATATACAAGCAGCGACACCGAAGCTATTGTCTTGAATAATCTCGAAGCGCAGGACGCCACATCTTCCTTGACAGAAGAGAAGCGTGCCGAATATGTAGCCGAATATCAGGCTTTACAAGCATGGCGCACTCACGCCAAGGAAATGGCTAAATCCATACTGTCATGAAGTATATAGTAGCATACATAGAAAAGGCTAAAGGAAACGTTATCTGCTGCATAGAGGCACGAAGGCAAAGCGGCGGAAAAGTCCTGCTGAATGAAACGGATCTCAAACGTATGGAAGGTACTATTGAAGAGCGTGCTGCATATATAGACGGCACCATCCTTAATGAGAGTGAAGCATTTGAATTGATTAACAGTGAAGAATGGAGGAATGAACAATGAGTAATACAGTTATAGGCAGCATTATTGTAAGACAGACCAAAAGCGGAGACCAACTGTCTTTTCGCTTTGAAACGGATAAAGCCCTATGGCAGGGGTACAACTCAGAAACAGGAGCGATCGTCCCCGACTGGACCGTCGCAGCCAATCAGCCAACCATTACTCCTAAGGCATTTTCTGCACGGGTAGGCAGCGATGTGAGTAAAATAGGTAATGGTACATGGTCCTATAACGGAACGGTTATAACCTTTAATCCGTCTACGGGCGTATCCACCAATTTCAACGGGGCATTCAGCGTCAATTTTTCCACTGATGCACTTACAATCGTGAATAATATGGCATCATCAACCAATCAGAACAATGATCTGCTTACCTATAATAACAACTGGGACAATGGGTATGCAGAAAGTGCCGGTGGTCAGATGGAAATAGTCATAGATAAGGTCGGAAGTACACCGTATAATGGGATAGTGAACCTTTCCACCAACACCTTGAATGAGACAAATGGCGTGACATCCCTTACCGCCACGGCTATACTGATGAGGGGTACTACAATACTGTCAAGCGGGTTTACCGTAAAATGGTATAAGAGGGGATCTTCTACGGTATTGGGTACAAATACAAACCTTACAATTGATCGTTCAATGGTATCCGGTAAGGAGATATTCTATTGCGAGTACTATGTCGACGGAGTATTGCAATCGGTGTATTACTTTGCCGTATATGATATGTCTGATCCGGCTCAAATCGTATTCGAACTAAAAAGTAGCAATGATACTACTTCTCCTTCCTCCGATGTACAATATTATGTGAAGTTGGTTAAATCAGGAACGGGAGCGCAGATCACGGCCGCAACGTTTGCGTCTGCCTATTATAACAGTCGTCGACGTGCAATAATCGGCGGAACGTCATCCCTTACCACGGCCTCAGGTACTGGAACGCTGACGGTTACCTATGCCGACGGAGAAGCAATTGACGGTACAGACGGCCTTAAAAACGGAGCCATAGAAGCAGAAATCATAGCTAATTATTAATCGTATGATAAGCAAGGGAAGCATAATCGTCAATCAGGCCGCACAGAACGGAGAGCAGGGAGTCAGCATTACTAATGTAGTACGCTACTACCTTGCCACGTCTGCCGGTTCGGGAGTGACCACGGGAACATCAGGATGGACTACCTCGATACAAAATATGACGGCAACCAACAAATACCTGTGGACGTATGACAAGACCCATTATTCTAATAATACCACGTCTACAACGACCCCGGCTATTACAGGAGTATATGGCGACAGCGGTATTGCAGGGTTAAGTGTTAGAGTAACTAATTGGGCTGAAAACTTCGAATATCGTAATGATACCAATCTCAATATAACGCCTCGTTATTTGGATATTTGTATTGTTATTAGCGACAATGGATTATATGTTGATGGTACGGGACAAAAATATACTCCGTATCAAGCAAAAGAAAGTCATAATGGAGTTGCATCATCTTCTGATAATAAGCCGGGAAGTGGGTCAAATTGGCAAATCTATTGGGATCAATTGAATCAGCTTAAGCCTATATATACTCCTTTATTGCTTTCTTCATTAATTAAAGCGGAACAAATTGACGTTAATAATCTTATTGTCAAAAATGTGGAGGTTAAAGACTCACAAGGAAATGTAACTACAAGTATTAACGGAGAAACGGGTGATCTTTATTCCAAGAAAGCAACATTCGAAAACGCTAACGTGCAAGGTAAAGTTACAACCAGTATTGCAGGTGTCAGAATAGAGCTTGATCCGGCTACTAATTCTCTAAAGATGTATGCAAATGGAGATGCTGAAGTGTGTGTGATTAATTTCATTTCGGACGGAACTTTATCTATCCCTAAAATTCAGTTGAGAAATGCTTCTAAAGTTGGGAATACCGTCACTTATACAAGAGAGACTCTTCTCCGCGCAGGATATATATCTATTAATGAGGATATGTCTGGACATTCTTATATGATGGTCTTAAATACTGACGGATTATCCTTTTATAAAGATGGAGCACAGACTAAAAAATATGGAAGTGTATAATGCTTTTAAATTATTAACAATTTAAATAAATAAGAAATGGATGAACGAGATCTACTTAAAAAATTGGATGGACTTACCGACACTATACAAGAGCTTAAAAAAGACATTAGCGAAATAAAGTTGGTATTTGAGGGTTCATCTATGGGAGCTACAGGCATGGCAACAAGAGTGTCGGAGTTGGAAAAAAAAGTAATGGATTTGAAGGTCTTTTATTGGAAGGCCGTTGGGGTTATTAGCATTTCATTTCCAATTCTTATTTATATAATTCAGAAATACTTATTATGATATGAAAAAAGTAATTTTCTTTATTAAAGATCTTCCACGTCAGTGGCGTGCGGAGACCCCACTTGTTGCAAAATGGATAAGAAACATCGCTGGAATTTTAACAGTTTCTATTCCTTCTGCCTATGTCGTTGTGTCAAATATGGGATCAGAAATACCTCGTTTTATGTCGATAGGTGTTACAATTATAACTTTTGTATGTAGTTTAATTGTAACAATTACTGCCGGAACTAAAGAAAAGAAAGGATAATGAATTATGAAGTATTTTACTATTGATGAATTGTGTTCATCACCTACTGCAACAGCAGAAAAAATTAATAATACCCCAACTAGTGTAGTTAAAAGTAATTTAGTGGGGTTGGTTAATAATGTGTTAGACCCATTGCGAGAAGCTTATGGAAAACCGATACATGTAAATTCGGGATATCGATGTCCCGCTCTAAACAAAGCTGTTGGTGGAGTTAGTAATTCTGAACATCTAACTGGTAACGCTGCCGATATTAGTATTGGCGGTCCTAAAGAAAACAAGATGCTATTTTACCTAATTCAAAAACTTAATCTTCCATTTAGACAATTGTTGTGGGAACATGGCGGAACGTGGGTACACGTGTCGTACAACCCGAATGATATTAAAAGGGAAGTGAAAAATATTGGATGATATGAAAAAGTTACTTTATATATGTTTAGTTTTATTCCTCATTATTGGGTGTAAAACACCTTTACCTCAATATATTCCGGTTGAAACAGTAAAAACGGTTACGGAGACACTTAGAGATACTATAATCGAAGTGAAGCTTGAAGTTCATAACGACACCGTTGCACTGCCGGATACTGTTAGTCACCTTAAAAATAAATATGCTGAATCTTGGGCAAAATGGTCTAACGGACTATTAATGCACTCACTAAAGATATTGGACACACCTATACCGGTTAAAGCGACTGTAAAAGATACTCATAAAATAGACTCCATAAGAGTACCTTATCCTGTAAAAGGTGATACCGTATATATTGAAAAAAAGTTATCTTGGTGGCAAACACTCTTTATCTGGACGGGTGTCATTGTGTGGATAACAGGGATTATTACCTTACTTATATTGATTAGCAAGCGAACTAATTGGATATCCGGATTGTTAAAGCTTATCAAACCCTAATCAAGTAGAAGCGGTTAGGTACCATTATTTATGTATCAAGCTGATCTCAATAATACTGAGGTCAGCTTTTTTATTTCACGCATCAAGTTTTATCGCTTTGATATAAATACATTTCTGTTTTTTTGTGAAAATAATCATTTCAATGAAAATAATCATATCAAAATTAGAAGTATATAAAGAAGTTGAAAAACAATCTTCTATTGCCGCCAGCATGCTTATAGGCGCAGATTATCCAAGGTATGAGGATGTGAGAGTGACTGAAT
>Ga0183101_1001472_pt2 | contig 16792 bp, 13 predicted proteins | sample Biomet3_FD_127790 | JGI IMG/M metagenome (GOLD analysis project Ga0183101, IMG submission 127790) | Microbial communities from bioreactor (seeded with sewage sludge) at LBNL, California, USA - Biofuel metagenome 3 | ecosystem: Engineered > Bioreactor > Anaerobic > Unclassified ... | reverse complement strand
TTGTGGAATGTTTCATTGGTAATTTTGATGGATGTGATTCTTTGGCTATAAGTTGTTCCAAATGTGCTAGTTCACAGCTTGTTCTTTGAGGCTAGCACTTTGAGTGCAACTTTATAGCCTTAGAATCACCCATCATAATTACCTAGAAACTGGAACAAAAGTATGTTATTCATTTCGGTGAGTTATATGCATAAGTTCAGGTCTTAGTTGGTTATCTATATATAAGGCACATGAAAATAGCAAATTCATTATTTTATGTGCCTAATGTACTAAAGTAAAACAAAAAATTTAGGAGGAATTATTTTGGAAAATGTAGTTTACGTAACTGGACATAAAAATCCTGATTCAGACTCTATTTGTGCTGCATATGGTTACGCAGAGTTTAAAAATAAGACTGGTAATATTCCGGCTATACCTGTGAGATTAGGAAATGTAAATGCAGAAACACAATTTATATTAGATCATTTTGGTGTTAAGGCTCCAAGACTTTTAGAAACAGTTAGATTAAAAGTAGAAGATTTAGATATTGATACAATTGGGCCAATAACTTCTAATATTTCTTTAAAAGCAGCATGGAATATAATGAGAGACAATCATTTAAAATCACTACCTGTAGTTGGAAATGATAGTAGATTAGTGGGAATTCTTTCGATTTCAAACTTAACTTCATCATTTATGGATATATGGGATAATAATATATTAGGAAAAAGTAATACATCAATTGAAAATATATTAGATACGCTTTCTGCTACTAGTGTATATATAAATGAAAATTGCAAAACATTCCCTGGAAAAATTGCAGTTACAGCAATGCAACCAGATAGTTTAAAAGAAATTGTAGATAAAGATGATATTGCTATTGTAGGAGATAGACCAGATGTACAAGAAGCTTTAATTGATATTAATACATCATTAATAATAATTACAGGAGCACATAAGCTTGCTGAGAATTTACTTTCTAAAGCTAGAGAAAAAGGAGTTACTATAATAAGTACACCTCATGATTCTTTCACAGCTTCAAGATTATTAATTCAAAGTATACCTGTAAGTCATGTTATGGCTACTAAAGATTTAATATCATTTTCTAAAGACGATTTAGTTGATGATATCAAAGATGTTATGGCTGAAACTAGATATCACAGTTATCCTGTAACTGATGAAGATGGAAGAGTAATAGGAACAGTCTCAAGATATCACCTTATTTCAAAGCATAAGAAAAAAGTTATTCAAGTAGATCATAATGAAAGAGGCCAATCAGTTGATGGATTAGAAGATGCTGAAGTACTTGAAATTATAGATCACCATAGAGTTGCTGATATACAAACAAGTAACCCTATATTCTTTAGAAATGAACCACTAGGAAGCTCTTCAACTATAGTTGGAAAAAGCTTTTTTGAACGTAATATAACACCACCTAAAGAAGTTGCTGGATTATTATGTGGTGCAATAATTTCAGATACTTTATTATTCAAGAGTCCAACTTGTACAGAACAAGATAAAGACATATGTCATAAGTTGGCTGAAATAGCTGGTATTTCAAGTTTAGAAGAATTTGCAAAAGAGATGTTTAAAGCTGGAACTTCCTTAAAAGGAAAGACTGTATCTCAAATATTTAATCAAGACTTTAAGCCTTTTAATATGGGAGAATCAAGAGTTGGAGTAGCTCAAGTAAACACAATGGACATCGATGGATTTATGCCATTAAAAGATGAAATGTTAAGTTACATGAAGAGCGAAGCAGATAGCAAAGGTTATGCTGTAGTAATGTTACTTTTAACAGATATATTAAAAGAAGGTTCACAAGTTCTAGTTGCCGGTGAAAGACATGATTATGTTGAAAAGACATTTAATATTCAATTAGTAGATTCAATGGCATTTTTACCAGGAGTTCTATCAAGAAAGAAACAAGTAATACCACCACTTACAAATGTAGTTAACTCGATGAAATAAATTTAAAGAAGAAAAAATCCTTTAGGGGATTTTTTCTTTTTTTAAAACAATAAAGGTATTGTTCACTAGATACCTAAAGTAAGAATAAAGTTACATATGTAAATGCCGAAATGAAGGTCATGCATTTGTTCGGGTTACTGAGGATTTAGTTGTGAATTTCTAACAGTAGAAAGTTGTACCCTTTTCTGCATGTTCCCGAGGCAAGATTGCAACAAGCAATAAATCGAAGAATTTCTTGTTTTATATATTTGACAAATATTTCAAGTGATATACAATTATAATATAAAGATATATGAGGGGGAATAAATTGTGAAGAAAAAATTTATAGCTACTTTGCTAACAGGATTATTAATTGTAGGAGCATTGCCAGTAAGTGCAAGTGCAGAATGGAAACATGACAATACTGGATGGTGGTATTCTGATTGGAATTCGTGGTATACAGGTTGGAAAGAAATAGACGGAAAATGGTACTATTTTAATTATAATGGATATATGGCACATGATACAACAATAGATGGGTATCAACTAGGATCAGATGGTGCAAGAATAGAGAGAGTATATAAAGCAGGAGAAAAATGGATAGTTGATGGACAATGGGAATTTACTATTAACTCAGTTGAAACTACAAAAGATAGAAATCAATTTTCGGATAAAGATCCTGCACAAGTTGTAATTATTAATTATTCTTATAAAAATCTAGGATATTCTAGCCAATTTATGGACTTATATTTTAGTGATTTTACGGTTATAGATGAGAAAGGGGAAGTTGCAGAAACTTATCCTGTTAACATAAAGTATTATCCAAAAGAAACACCAATAGGTGCATCGTGTAGCAAGGCACAAGTTGGATACGGATTGGCTAATAATAGTTCTGAAATAACAATTCAAGTGCAACAATATGTAAGTGGTACTTATAGGGAAGAGAAGGCAACCTTTAAAGTACCAGTTAAATAAAAAAGTGGTATTTAAAAGACAGGAATTTAAACTTTCCTGTCTTTTGGCGTAAAAAGAAAATTAGTTATTAATTAATATATGAAAAGGCTTTAAGTTCTATGGAGATCTGATCAGATATATAAGTTCAGATGTTAATGTAAAAGATATTCTAAAAGGGATATTAAGAAGACTAATAAAATAGCTATTTATATAGCAATGGTTACATAAAATTTAATTAGGTAGACAGTAATATTCTTCGTAATGGGAAATATATATATATTATATAAAGTTCTATATTTAGGAGGAAAAGTTGTGGTACAGGAAAAAGAGTTGACATCTGGTCTTAGCACTAAGGAAGCGGAAAAGAGGATTAAGAACTTTGGACTTAATGAATTGAAGCACCATAATAAAGCATCAGCATTCAAAATATTTCTATCTCAATTTAATGACTTCATTGTTTGGGTGTTAATTGCATCTACTATAATTTCCGGGATAATTGGAGATAAGGCAGATGCCATTACAATACTCATAATAATAGTTATTAATGCAATACTAGGATTTGTCCAAGAATTTAAAACAGAGAAATCTTTAGAAGCGTTGAAAGAATTAGCGGCACCTACATGTAAAGTTTTGAGGGATTCAAGTATACAGATTATAAATTCTATCTACTTAACAATAGGGGATATTGTTATTTTGGAGGCTGGAGATAGGATACCTGCTGACGGATTCTTTATAGAAAGTTCATCAGTAGTCGTTGATGAATCACTATTAACAGGTGAGTCAGTTGGTGTAAACAAAGAAGCCAATCCATATAAAGCTGATGGTAAAAAGACAAAGAAGAATAACGAAGGATTTATGGGAACTACTGTAGTAAAAGGAAAAGGATTATTTAAAGTTGATTGTATAGGAATGAACACCGAAATGGGGAAGATTGCAGACCTAATTCAAAATATTGAAGAAGAAAAATCCCCTTTAAATAAAAGATTAGACTCTCTAGGGAAAGTACTAGTTGTAATTTGCCTTGTGATATGTGCAATTGTTACTGCAATGGGAATAATTAGAGGAAATGATATAACAGAGATGTTCTTACTTGGCGTTAGCTTAGCAGTTGCTGCAATTCCAGAAGGTTTAGCTGCTATTGTTACTGTTTCACTGGCTCTAGGTGTGTCTAGAATGCTTAAGAAAAATGCACTCGTAAGAAAACTTCCAGCTGTAGAGACACTTGGATGTACATCTGTAATATGTTCTGATAAGACAGGAACATTAACTCAAAATAAGATGACTGTAAAAGAGGTATATTTAAATGGCAGAATTCATGAACTTGAAAAAGAAAAGCTAAGTAATTATACAAAGTTCATGAAAGCTCTTGTATATTGTAATGACTGTAATTATGATTTTACAAAGAAAAAAATGAGTGAAGCACTTCATGGTGATCCAACAGAAACTGCACTAATAAATATGTTCTTTAATGATGTTAATGATTTAGAAGATTTTATAAATGATGCAAATAGGATATATGATATACCATTTGATTCAAATAGAAAGATGATGTCGGTTATAATCAAGGAAGGCGCTAAGGAGGGAGCAAATGAAACATGTTACGTTAAGGGAGCTCCTGAAAGAGTAATAGATAGATGTGAATTTATACTAGAGAATAACAAAATAAAACCATTCACATATCAAAAGAAAAAGCAAGTTAGTGATTTTATTACAGCAATGTCATCTAGAGCACTTAGATGTATAGCAGCAGCATATAAGGAAGATAATCTAACAAAAAGTGATAAGTTAGAGCAGAATTTGATTTTTATAGGTATAGCAGGAAGTATTGATCCACCAAGAGAAGAAGCTAGAGATGCAGTTTTAAAATGCAAACTTGCAGGAATAAAACCTATTATGATAACAGGAGATCATCAAAATACTGCACTTGCAATAGCAAAATCTTTGAACATATGTAATACAGCAGATCAAGTAATGACAGGTGATGAAATAGAGGCTATAAGTGATTTAGAATTAGAAGGAAGAATAAAAAAAGTAAGAGTCTTTGCGCGAGTTTCACCTAACCATAAGTTAAGAATTGTAAGGGCTTTTAAGAAAAAAGGAAATATCGTTGCAATGACAGGCGATGGTGTAAATGATGCACCTGCTATTAAAGAATCAGATATAGGAGTTGCAATGGGAATCTCGGGTACAGATGTAACGAAGGAGGCATCATCTATGATTCTTATGGATGATAATTTCTCAACTATAGTTGCAGCTGTAGAAGAAGGAAGAATAATATATGATAACATAAGAAAATTTATAAGATACTTACTATCTTGTAACCTTGGAGAAGTGTTAACAATGTTTTTGGCAACTTTATTCTATTTACCTAATCCATTAAGCCCAATACAAATATTACTTGTAAATCTAGCTACTGATGGACTTCCAGCTATAGCACTTGGAGTTGATCCACCAGAGCAAGATATAATGAGACAATCTCCAAGAGAAAAAAAGGAAAGTATATTTGCAAGAGGATTAGTTGAAAAAATAGTAATAAGAGGAACATTAATAGGATTATGTACCTTACTATCATTCATGGTAGGAAGATACTACAAAATGGATTTGGAAACATGCCGAACTTTAGCATTATGTACATTAATTTTATCTCAATTAATACACGTATTTGAATGTAGATCAGAAAGATACTCCATATTCCAAATTAAATTATTTACAAATCCTTATTTAGTTGGAGCTGTTTTAATATCAATATCACTAATGTGCTCAGTTTTATATGTACCATTTTTACAAAATGTATTTCATACAGTAGCATTATCTCTTAATCAATGGCTTATAGTCCTATTCTTTTCAGGGATAATAGCATTTATTAACAGTGTATATTTATTAATAAAGACAAAATAAAAAAAGGGCTTAGCCCTTTTTTTATCTTCTCATCATATTGTTTGCTTGTTGACGTGATTTTTTTATTTGGCTATGATCTATTGGTACTAAATCTTTCTTAGTTGTAAGATTTAATAGGTTAAATATTTGAACTTCCTGAGAATTTTCCTTCTTACTATCCTTATCACCTGTAACACCCATAACAATAACTTTGTTACCTTGCTTTACAGCAATGAATTCAGGTTTCTTAAACCATCTATTCTTTTTATACCAACACTTAACAACTTTTTTCCCAACTTCAGGCTTTATAACCATTTCAACCATTAATCTATTGAAGATAACATAACTTTTTTCAATAAGCTTTACAGATAAAACAGTTCCAGATATGCTTGTAATTCTGTCACCATACTTTTCCATATAAGCATTTTGGAAATAGTTACTGAATTTACTACCTATTTTTTCTTTAAGACCCATAATAATTACTCCTTTACATAAAAATATCGCTAATAACGCTATTATACTTAAAATACTTTATTATTATACCATATGTCAAATAAAATTAGGTAACTTTTTAATATGTATATGTTGCAATTCACAATGCACATTTCACAATTCACAATTACAGCTAAAATTCTTGTAACATTTCTAGAATTATGATGAAGTATTATTTTTGCAATATATATGTATAGCAATTAATATAAACGTAAGATTTATACCATATATTATTGTTTCATTAACTGATGATTTGTATGTTAAAATACTTATAGATTATTTTGTATAATAATATACAGATTTTTTTATAAGCTATATAAAGAAAACGAGTGCAATTTGTTTATAGATAAACTAGATTTAATACCATGAAATATTATCCCAACTGGAACAAAAGTATGTTATTCATTTCGGCGAGTTATATGTATAAGTTCAGGTCTCAGTCGGGTTATCTATATAGGTATCCAATTTAAGAATTCGACTTATTAGATGAACAGATTTACAAAATTGCTAGAATTTTAAGCTCATATCGTTACTAGAAATCATAAATATATTTGTGAAGAAAACATTTGAAAATGAGCTGTTAAAGGTTCTTAGCTGTAGGTTGTTCCAATTTAGCTTGTCAAACTGAAAGTTGGAGCATGCTAAATTGGATATAACCTGCTGCTTAGAACCTTCAGCGATATTTTCATAGCTTTTCGGAACAAAATATTTATGATTTCGGTAAGTTACCACATAAATCTAGTTTCAAATTTGGATATCTATATGCATGATCAATTAAATATTGAAAATTAGTTAATCATAAAGAGGTGATTTTATAAAAATGGATAATGTAATATTGCACGTAGATATGGATGCTTTTTTTGCATCTGTTGAGCAAAGAGACAATCCAGATATTAAAGGTAAGCCCGTTATAGTAGGCGGGATAAGTGAAAGGGGAGTAGTATCAACTTGTTCTTATGAAGCAAGAAAATACGGCGTTCATTCAGCTATGCCGATGTTCATGGCTAGAGAGAAATGTCCAAATGGAATCTTTGTATCTGGGAGATATGGAAAGTATGCTAAAGTATCTCAGGAGATATTTGAAATATTTAATGAAGTAACGCCACTAGTAGAACCTGTATCTATTGATGAAGGTTTCTTAGATTTGTCCCAAGGAAAAATAAAAGATGGAATTGAGGCTGCAAGGTATATTAAAAATAGAGTATTTAAGGAAGTTGGTTTAACTTTATCTATTGGTATATCTTATAATGTATGTTAGGTTTTATGAATGAAATATATATGTAATTATATATAGAGATAAATAAGGTGAATAATAGAAATAAAGTATTTCATCTTTTGTTTATAGTTAGAAACAAAATTGTATAAATACAAAATACTTATTATATGGTAAGATATATTGGAGACGAAATGAAAACTTATTATATGAGAAGGTATAGTTTGAATTTAAGATAACAAGTATAAGTTGAAGGTGGTGCAAAAGTTGAAAGATAACATACTTGAGATATCTAATTATAAACAACGAATATATAGATTAAAAAAAGGATATACAATTGTTAATGGAACAATAAGCGAGTATCCTGTAATAGTACATTCATATGTTGGAGAAATAAAGAAAGAAGTGAGCATTTTTAGTGACTTCTTTTATTATAAATCAACTAACAGGTCTATAAATTTGTTGAATGATAGCATGAATACTATAACAAAAAAATATGGCAGATTATTAGTTATGTTTCTTAACTATGTGTTTTATGGATGTGAAAAACCTATTTCAAGAATAGAAGATGTTACAATAGAAATGGGTCAACAATTTTTACAACGATATGCTAAAGGATTAGAAGGTAGAAAACAGAGTAAATCTGAATACACTGTAAGCGGAGGCGAAATGACCTTAACATATTTTTTTTATTGGTTATTGAATAATTACCCTGTAAAACCAAAGTATATTAAACTATCTAATTTTGAATGGGAAGAATATTACTCAATAAATGAAGGAACTAAATTTAGAGAGGAAAAAGTAAAACACAGAAGGCTAAATTCACTATTTTGTATTGATGCTGATGATGAATATGTGACAAGGGATAAAGTTGTTACAGGAAGTTTGTATATGGTATTGTTATTGCTTGATATAGCAAAGAAACATGACAAAATGCTAAGATTGGGAATAGCTCTAGGTGCATTTTCGGGACTAAGAAAAGGTGAAGTGTGTCAAATGTCCAAAAGTCGAATTAAAACATTTGAGCCTTATGTAAATGTTCAATTTGAAACAACTATAGATACTACATACAATCAAATTCTTAGAAGCGATGGTTTGATGACTGGATATATAAAGACTAAAAAAGTTAGACCAGTCTATGAGCCATTTTTACCGATGCTTAATGACATATATAATGACCATTTGGACATGCTTAATGAAGAAGGATTAAATAATCAGTATGGGGCTTTATTTATTGATAGTAGAGGAAATGCAATGACTGATTATACATACTTAGACCGGTTTAAAAAATTAACAAACATAATGAGAGATATTCTCAGAGTTGCAGCATTAGAAGATGAGCAAGAAAGTGCAAAAGAAGCCTATTCTTTATTACAAGGTGTAGCATTTACACCTCATTCATTAAGATATTTTTTTTCACAATATATATGTGAGAGAGAAAATAATCCTATAGTTCTTCAAAGATATAGAGTGGATAAGCAAATAGCCACCCAAATGGGATATATATTAGAGTCGAGAAAAGCAAAGGAGCGTATAAAAGAATTGCAAGAAGAACTTCACAAAGATGCTGTAGAGCATATGAAGAACGTAGAAAAATTATTTAATCAAGAAGTTAGGAAATATAAAGGAGATAGAATGTGGCAGGAATAAAATTGGAGAAGAGGGAAGATTATTATTCATATCCAGATGCGCTTGGAAGATTGGGTTATGGCAGTGCAGCATGTTCAAAAAAGATCAGAGATAGTTTGGAGAAAATATTTAATACACTACATTTTAAAACAAGGATATATTATTTGAAAAATGATGTAGATAAATTTGCTATCAAATATGTAGATACGACCTGTAAACAAGTGGAATTTGCAGAGCTGTTAGATAAAGAACTTAATAAATTAACTAGAAAATTAGTTCCTCACTACCAGACACCAAGCAAAGCAGGTGGTGATTTTCCGAAACTTTTTGAACAATATGGAAAAATTATATTAGAACCATACACCGATGAAAATCCAAGTGGAAATAGACGTTTTTATTGTTCTGATGTTAAAGATATAGCTGATAACTTGGTGAGAGATTATGTTGAAATATATAATGTGGATGGTAGCAATTATAATATTAACAATATTAAAGAACTATCTTTGGATATTATTGAAACTAAATATTATACTTCGGAAAGTTATAGACAAATCTATAAAAAAGAGCCTAGAAGAGGACATTGGATAGGTAAAGTACCTATGATAAAAATTAGAAATGCGTATTACTTCAGAAAAGAACACATAGATTTTATGGAGGATTTGAAATGTAATACAATAAGCATAGATGATTTAATTATAAAAATTAAAAATGATATTGGTAAATCAGTATCTAAAAGTTCTTTAATAGAATATGTGGTAGAGAATAACATTCCATATTACTCCGGTAGAGATTTACAAAGCACATCTCGTTCACATATTGAATATGATTATGTAGAAACTGTTTTAGATCACTATAGACGTATTGCTGAATATGATGAATGTAAATCAACATTTGAAAAAGTAAAGCTCTATATGAAATATAGTCCATTAAAAAATAATAATATACATGAAACACTAAAAGATTTCGATGAGTTTATGATAGAGAGATTTAACAAGAAAGCTCGAAACACTAAAGAACGTTATAAATGTTCTTATTATGCGATATATGATATGCTTATGTCAAAATTAAGCTGTGAACTAAAAGATATTACATCAGAGAAATTTGTATCTTTAAGTACATATTTGATGAATTATAGCAATAAATTTTCACAACAAGAATTTGGTTATTTTTATAATACTATAATGAAGAAATATAAAATTTCTAGAAATATAACAGTTGAGCAAGCGCCATCAGTTAGAAATGAAGTGTTACCATATGAATTAGAAAAGTTTCTAGAAATGTATGGAACGATTTTCTTAAAAATGCAAGATAAGAAATGGATAAATAGGCTTGCTACAGAAGGTGCATTAGCATCAGCAACTCTTTATATAGCCGTGCATTATTTAAGTGCATGGAGATCGGTAGACATAAGAGATATTCCATTCCCTAACTTGAAATTAATTAATTTTAGGTCTCCAGAAAAATTTTTGGAGTTTATTAAGGAGGATTCAGACTCTTTTACTGATTCTATGGGTCAAAAAATTTGCATGGATATTGAGAATAAGATAAAGCTCTGGAGAAAAAAGGCTAAAAAAAATAAAGGTAACTTAGTTTTGTATATTAATGATTCGAGTAAAAAGCATATAGGTATGCTTCTGGCAATTTGTGAAGCACACAGACAAATAAGAGAAAATAAAATACGAAAAAATGGAGTGAAAAATATAGGTTCGGGTAGTACGTTGATATATCAGGCAGCAATATGGCGGAGAACTTATTTTGAAGAAATTTTTGAAGAAAGAACTGACTATCTTTTTGAACAAAAAACGTTTGGGAATAGAAAAGCCAATAAAGCCTTTATGACATACATACAGAATAAAAGTGAGGAATGGGGATTGGGGGTAGGATATCTTTTAGATTCAATTCTAAGGGGGCATAAATTGGACGAGAGACTTATATCTGAAACTACTCAAATATATATAAAAAGAGCGGTAGATAAAACCACAATAAGGATATTTACAGCTGGTATTTTTGGAGGAATTAAACACAAACTTTTAGAACTTGTCTATGAAGATTATGAAGATTTATCTTTAGATGAAAGAGCAGAGAGAGTTAAAGAATTGAAGATATTACCTTCAGAAGTGGAATCTATGAATAAAGTTTTAGCGGAAAGAAGTTCACATGTTGGTAATCTCTTAGATACTTGCTTGAAGGTAAAATACACAGAATTTAAAAAAAGTAAGTGGTATAAAGTTTTGCAAGAACTATTATATGGAAAGGATTGCTATGGTAAGCATGAAGGAGTAAAATGCCTAATAAGGGCTATTCAGAAAGTTGAAAATGATGAGTTAAATATAACTCCTGTTTATGGAAATTATGAATGTATAAATAGTGAATGTAAAACATGTTTTGGTTGCGAATATCTACTAGGTAAAAAGCTTTTTTTACATGAGGTTAGTAGCAGTTTTAATGAAACTAAGGAAAATCTGAAAAGATGTATATCACCAATAGATAAAATAATTCATATGAAAAGAATTGAAAAAATATATTTTCCTATAATTTTTGAGGCGATAGAAGCCTTCGGAGAAGATGAAGTTGTGGATATTATTCAAATTGGCAATATAACAGATATATTAAGGATTGAAAAAAATAAGATAATAAATCAAGGAGAACAAAAATGTTAGTGAAAAAATATATAGATGATTTAGGAATTGTAATTAAAGAAAATATTACTTTTGATATCAATGATGAATCTAAATATATTGATGAATTTAAATTTTTACAATCTAGGGGAATTATTAATAACACAGATGATTTTTATGATACTCAATGGAATATACGTGAACGAGGTACAATGAAAGTTCTTAAATTTCCATTTAATGAAGTATGGTTTGAAAAAATGAAAAAGAAAAATAAGTTACCTTTTACATATAAGGCATTTAATATGGCTATTAGAATATTTATTGCGGAATCAATGAAAACATATGTTTTTAAGACTTATTATATAGTGACGAAAGTGTTATATAGGAATCTTAATCTTACAAACTTTTTTTCTATAGATAAGTTTGATGACATGGAAAAATATTTTGATAAATTTAAAACTTTTCATAGTACGACCCATGTTTTGGGATTAGAGTTTTTCTCGTTTTTTAATGAATATGAGATAGCATATGAATATAGGGAACTTATCTACGATTTAACGCGGAGTAAAGCGGTAAGTGATGTAAGAACATTGCCGCCTTTTGAAGATATATTTGATTTCAATGATATTATAAATGATTTTGTCCATACGGCATCTGAGAAAGAACTGAAAAGATTTTACCCAATAGTTTTATGGTGGAAAATAACAAATATAATCCCTTTGAGAACGACAGAGTTTGTGGTGACTAAAAAAGATTGTATCAATGGGATTAAGGGAAAATATTATTTAGATATTAGGCGCTCAATCCTTAAGGGAAGAGGAACAGCTCCGTTGCAAAAGAAAGAATTAAAAGATGTATATAAAGATGAAACCATTGAGATAACCGAGGAAATTTATAATTTAGTTGATTATTATCTTGATTGTGTAAAAAATGAAGTTTGTGATGAAGAGCGTGAATGTCTATTTTCTTACCATTTTTATTATAAGCATAGAGTATTTAAAAACTTTATAAATGCTGATACATCACAATTCACATATAGAAATTTATATGCCCTTTTAGAATTATTTTTCGTAGATATTGTTGAAAAAAAATACAACAGAGATGTTATTAGCAGATATGAGGAAGTTGATTTATTAGGAGGTAGTTCTAATAAGAGACTTATAAAGATGCAATTATATGACACAAGACATTTAGCTATTATAAATTTGATTTTCAGTGGGTGTGAAGCTGAAACAACTAAAGCATTAGCAGGGCATAAGAGGATGTCAACAACTGCTGGGTACTATGACCATTATGAGGAATATGTTAGAAGCTATGCAATAGCATATGCTAAAAGGCTTAAAAGTGAAAAGTATAAAGATACTGAATTGTTTATAGATACTGTAAAAAACAATACTGATGAACAAGAAAAAAGATTGATTGTGTGGGATGGAGTTATAAATAGAGATAAGAAGAGTAATATTAGATATAAAAAAGTTGATGGAGGGTACTGTACACATACTCTAAAATCATATGAACAGTGTCTTAAGATGGAAGGGGTTCATAAGGCGTGTCCATACTTTGAACCTGATAATGATGAAATACTAATAGAAGAAATCAAAAATGTAAATCATCAAATAAGAGCTGAATTAGATACGTTAAGAGAGCTCTTGGAATCTGAAAAAATGATATCTAATGTATCTGAAAAAAGAGCCGTGGTATTAGAAAAGATAAGAAGGCTATCAAATTCGAAAGCAGAAACGATGAGCAAGTTATCTAGTGTGGAATTAATTGAAGCAAATGAGGGGCAGGTATGAGAAATAAAAAACAAGAGAATGAAAAAAAAGTAGGTAAAGTTGGTAGAAAAAGAACTTTTACAACAGAAGAATTAAACTATGTTATAAAAATGTACATATCTACCCAAAAGTATATAACAAAGTTATCTGGGAAACATATGGCAGAGTTTGCTCAAAGATATCTAGTTGAGCAAAATTCCAAATATGAAAATATACAAGGATATCATTTTAATAGAAATCAAGAAATAAAACAAGCTATTAAAGATTATGAAACTCAAACATCTACTATTAAACTCACAGGCAAAAAAGATACTCGTACAATGGTTAGATTTAATATTGATGCATTTTTTAAATTGACAAAAGGTGATGAGAATTCTCAGAGAAAAATATTGCAATCGTTCAATTCTAATTATGAAAAAACATATAGAGATTTAGCGAAGGTTGATAAAAAAGTTGAGGAATTGGAGATACAATATAGGAAAGATATAGCCGAAAAAGACGAAGAGATAGTAGCACTTAAAAAGCGTAACATGGAACTATCTACAGATAACAGAAAAATTAATATGAAAATAGCTAATCTAAATAGATTAGATAGATTTATTGAGCAATTGGATATATATGAATATTTACGTTCTAAAGGAATGGTGGGTGAGATAGACCTAGAGAATCTAGAGCTATTATTAAGTAGAGCTGGTTTGATTAAAATCAAGGATGTGTATAATGATATTGAACCAGAAGTCTTAGAATTAAAGGAACTTTCTATAGCAGTAGATGATGATATAAATAACGATGTGGAAATGGAAGAAAAATATGAATACACTGACTTTGTGAATGAAGCTATTGATGTAATAGAGGAAGATGACATGGAAGCTAGGGCTTTTGCGTTTATGGATAAGTTTTCTAGTAAAAATAAATAAGTTATAAGTTAAACTATTATAAATGAAATATTATTATATATCATAATTAAAATAACTATGTTTTTAATAATAATTTACAAAGAATACAATGTTAGATTTTATTTTGGATATAACCATAGTAAAAAAATTTTAACTAGTGAGGTGATACTTATGCCAATAATTCTATATGTAGATATAAATAGTTTTTTTGTATCAGTAGAGATAGCTAACAACCCTAAGTTGAAAGTTCATACGTTTCTAGCTGTGGCAGGAAGTGAGTCTTCTAGAAAAGGTGTAATTATGACTGCAAATTATGCATCAAGAGATTATGGAGTTAAAGCTGGAATGTCAAATAGAGATGCTTTACAGTTATGTCCTAATCTAAAATTAATTCCACCTAATATGGATTTATATAAAGAATATTCCAATAAGGTAATGGATATTTTATTTAGTTACACACATAAAGTAGAGAAGCGAAGTATAGATGAAGCTTGTATAGATATAAGTGGGCTTGTATTTGATTATGATAATGGTAAATTTTTAGCTCTTAAAATAATAAATGAAATAAAAAAAACATTAGACATATCTGTAAGCGTAGGATTAAGCTTTAATAAGAGTATGGCTAAGCTAGGTAGCGACTTAGCAGGGCCATTAGAAGTTTTTTTAATAGCTAAAGAATCTATTGAAACAATTGTATGGCCATTACCTGTAAAATATTTAATGGGAGCTGGACCTAAAACATGTAAAAAACTGAGAAATGTAGATATTAATACGATTGGTGATCTGGCGAACACTGACATACTGTTATTAAAAACTATACTTAAGAAACAAGGCGAAGCCTTATATAATTGTGCTAATGGTCTAGATGCATCTCCAGTAAATCATGTACAGACGCTACCTAAGAGTATAGGAAATTCGAAAACAGTTTCTTCAGACATGACAACAATAGAAGAATGCGAAGAACTTTTAAAGTCGATAGCAATTAGTATTGAGCAGAGATTACTTAAGTATCAAGCAACAGCTACTACAATATCTATAGTAATAAGAACAAATGACTTTAATACAATTACAAGACAGAAGACATTTGAGGGGCCTATTAGTTCAGGAGATACTATATATAAAGAAGCATGTTTATTATTTAAAGAAAATTGGAAAACAGAAATTCCAGTTAGATTACTAGGCATATCTATGTCGGGTATAGAATACTTTAAAAGACAATTATCTTTTATGGATATGATTTAGGTATTACAGTAAGAGTTACCTCTATTGGTATATCAGCATATGTAGCACATAATGTAGCTGGAAATATCGAAGGATATTCATATATACCTGCCATGGAATTTGGCGTTGATACAGTGACTTTTGTTGGAATAAGCCTTGGAGAAAATGACATTAGGAAATCTAAAACATTAGTTTTTTATGTGAGTATATTACTACTATTTTTATGGTTTGCATTGGAATTGTCTTTTTTATTTTTGCGCCTGAGCTTGCGAGCCTTTTTACACAAACAAAAGAAGTGCAGGAGTTGGTTGTTAGAGTATTAAGATTAATTGCTTTATTTCAACCTTTTGCAGCCATGACTCAAATATTTACTAGTGCTCTGCAAGGCGCTGGCGATACAAAGTTTCCTATGTATGCAACTTTAATAGGAATTCGGGGTGGAAGAGTAGGTGTTGGGTATTTACTTGGAGTTATATTTGGATTTGGTCTATTTGGTGTATGGATTGGATATGCTCTTGATATTACAGTTAGAGGACTGCTTTTACTAGTACGTTTTTTAAATGGAAAATGGCAGAAAATCGTTATATAATCAATATATAATGTAAAAGGAGAATGGCTATATGAGTGAAGAACATGAAAATCATACACATAAAAATACTAAAGCTGTAGTGAACAGGCTTTCAAGAGCTATAGGACATTTAGAATCTGTAAAACGAATGGTTGAGGAAGGCAGAGATTGTAGTGAAGTTTTAATACAGATTTCAGCAGTAAAATCAGCAATAAATAACATAGGTAAAGTAATTTTGCAAGATCATATTGAAAATTGTGTTGTTGATGCAGTTGAGACAAATGATAGAAAGATACTTGAAGATTTAAATAATGCAATTGATAAATTTATGAAGTAATGTGCAGTATCATTCTAGAATTTCTGCAAAATGCTAAATTAAGAGTTTTATTATATCACATGTTTAATAATTATTATAAAAAGAAAGTAAGTTATCGGAAAGTATAATTTTTTTGATTATATAAATTAGAGAAGACTTTAAATACAAATCATAATTTTGATTATAGATTAAAAAGATAGCCAGCACAGAATTATTTTTAAAACATTCTGTGCTGGCTTTTTTCGCAATTCTAAATAAGTTTAAATAAAAGTGTATTATATTGACAGTTTATATTATTATTATT
>Ga0183101_1000367_pt8 | contig 16798 bp, 17 predicted proteins | sample Biomet3_FD_127790 | JGI IMG/M metagenome (GOLD analysis project Ga0183101, IMG submission 127790) | Microbial communities from bioreactor (seeded with sewage sludge) at LBNL, California, USA - Biofuel metagenome 3 | ecosystem: Engineered > Bioreactor > Anaerobic > Unclassified ... | reverse complement strand
TTTTCGGTTTTGCCACCAAAAATAAGTGTTTTTCAAGGATTTTTTAGGTTTTTTAAACAGTAAACAGAGAAAACTGTAATTTTGAGCAGGGAAAAAATGAAAAATCACTAGATTATGGAACTGAGTCTTTTATGCTATAAAATCCATAGCAAGATTTACAAAGTAAAATAAGATCTCGAAAAACGTTAAAAGTAAAAAAAGAAAAGATATAAAGCCGCATAATACAGCTTTACTCATATTCAATGCTCATGCCCTTGCTCGCACGTCAAACGCTCGATTTGCTCCCTGAACCTGATATATGTCTGATTTATGAATTCCGGCAGTTTGTGCAGACGTTTACCTGTCTTTTTTTTACGATTACTTTTGAAAAATCAGGAATCTGTATTTCCACAGGGTAAACCCTGCCTTTTTACCGCACAGAAATCTGAAAGTACTTGAAAACACTTTTATGCTAATTAGATAGTGGCAATAACTTACCGAAAATCATAAGCATTAGAAAAGTTCTCAACTCTGCAAAATAGGGTGGGTGGGTCTTCTGTCATATTTGATTAATGACCCACCACTATCCTTTAGCCTTGATCTTTTTTATTGTTTTTCAATTTAGGGTTTATTTGTTTTCAGAATATATACCCGGTCTTGTATTTGTTGTCACTTTTATGTAATTTGTTTTTGTTATCGTATTGCCACCTGCAGCATTGCTTACTGTGAGTGTAATCTTATATGATCCTCCCTGCAAATACTGATGTTCTGGATTCTGCTCAGTTGAAGTTATTCCACCTCCAGAACTCCATTTCCATGCAGCAGGAACTCCTGTACTTTTGTCAGTAAATTTAACGTTTAATAGAGATTTTCAGACGTTGGAGTTACAGAGAATCAAGCAACTATTTTTGTTACAACTTTTATATATTCTGTCTTTGTTACCATATTACGGCCTACCGCATTCTTTACTGTTAAATTCACAGTATATATTCCTGCCTTTGAATACTTATGAATCGGATTCTGGAGGTATGACTTTGACCCATCTCCAAAGTCCCATTTCCAGGAAGTTGGGGAGCCAGTGCTTGTGTCGGTAAATTTAACATTTAATGGCGTTTTTCCTGATGTAACACTGCTGGTGAAGTTTGCAACTGGTTTTGTTACAACTTTTATATATTCTGTTTTTGTTACTGTGTTACGTCCTATAGCATTCTTCACTGTTAAGTTAACAGTATATATTCCTGCCTTTGAATACTTGTGAGTTGGATTCTGGAGGTATGACTTTGATCCATCTCCAAAGTCCCATTTCCAAGAAGTTGGAGAGCCTGTACTCTTGTCAGTAAAAGCAACTTTTAATGGTGCTTTACCTGATGTAACGCTGCTGGTAAAGTTTGCAACAGGTTTTGTTACAACTTTTATATAATCTGTTTTTGTTACCATATTACGTCCTGCCGCATTCTTTACTGTTAAGTTAACAGTATATACTCCTGCCTTTGAATACTTGTGAGTTGGATTCTGGAGGTATGACTTTGACCCATCTCCAAAGTCCCAGTTCCAGGAAGTTGGAGAGCCTGTACTCATGTCAGTAAAAGCAACTTTTAATGGTACTTTTCCTGCTGTTGGATTCGCAGAAAAGTTTGCAACAGGAAGTATTGTTTTTTCTAAAACGGTTATTGTAGCCGTCTTTGAATCTGTACCGTATTCATTGATTATTGTCAGGTTAACAGTATATTCTCCTGCTGTAGAGAAAATATGCATTGGATTCTGATCCGTTGAGGTATTTCCGTCTCCAAAGTCCCATTTCCATTCGGTCGCATTTTCCGAAAGATCCGTGAACTGTACAGAAAGAGGAGCATAACCTTCGATGACATTGCTGCTGAAGTTTGCTACAGGAACTACCGGTGCAAGTTTATCTGAAACAGTTATTGTAGCTAACTTTGAATCTTTACCGTACGTATTGCTTACTGTCAGGTTTATAGTGTAATTTCCTGCTGTAGAGAAAATATGCATTGGATTCTGATCCGTTGAAGAATCTCCATCACCAAAGTCCCAGTTCCATCCAGTTGCAGCTTTAGAAAGATCTGTAAATTGAACTGACAGTGGAGCGTAACCCTCTGTAACATTGCTAGTGAAATTAGATTCAGGAGTTACTGGTTTATCAAAAACAATAATTGTAGCTAATTTATAATCTGTCCCATTTGCATTACTTGCTGTCAGATTGACAGTGTAATTTCCTACTATAGAGTAAGTATGTGCTGGATTCTTTTCGGTTGAATTTGCTCCATCTCCAAAGTCCCAGTTCCATCCAGTTGCATTTTCCGAAAGATCCGTGAACTGTACAGAAAGAGGAGCATAACCCTCTGTAACATTGGCGGTGAAATTGGCAAAGGGTGTGATATCCGGTTCGCTGCTTCCGCCGGTTCTCAAAATAGACGTGAGATTGTAATCTATGTCCTGGCCCGTCTCCGAGAAAGGATCCAGATTCGCCTTCCAGTCCCCGCTCTCTGGATTTACGACTATGAAGGTAATGGAATTTTCGTCCTCCAGGAACCAGACATTATCTGGATGAGAATCCTCCGTATATTCGACGCCACTGGGCGATATCAAAGACATATCGACATCTCCCTGATCCCAATCCAGCAAGACATAAAGCACGTTATCCTCTGTAGCTTGAACGGTAGCGTTAGTATTGGACATAGCCATCATCTGGCTTGATCCACCGTTGGAACTTCCAAACACCGGAACAGAGAGAGGAAGGGGTATAAGCTTTTTCATCGTGCTTAAAGCGCCTTCGACCGACTTCTGGAGGAAAGTAAAATCTAGGACTACTTTTTCTTCTGGCGGCTTTTGCTTTGAAGAATGCTTGTTAATATTCTTCAAACAATCTATCACATATGCAATTACCTTCGGTGAATTACAGATATGTGTATGGTCGAACTCATAAGCCGGTGAACCGCCTAAGTCTCCACTCACTGGAGGGAAAGCTTCGAATTCCATATTCTTGTTATAGCTCTGTTGTGTAGCCACAATCATATCGCCGGAGTAGGTCCAGTAATAGGATCCTGTTTCGTTTTTGGCTAGAGTGGCTGGAAATCTGTACCCGAAATTCGTGGAATGTGTCGGATTCCATCCTGCGATAACCCAGTATTTCGTAGTCGGAAATAAGGGCCCAAGTGAATTGACCGTATTGCTTGTCGTCTTCAGCTCACTCAATGCAGGGCTATATGCCCATCTTAGGAGATATAACATTGGATAGGCATTTCCCACGACACCGAACGTATCAGCCAAAGCCGCTCCCCCATGAGCCGGAGCGATGCCTATCCATTGCCGGACATCTTTCCCGTGGATGCCACCGTCGTCTTTCTCCATGTACAATCGGGAAACAATCGCACCCATCGAATGACAGATGATATCTATTTTTCCGGTATATTTCTGTCCGTTATATGAGAGATCACTGCGTCTTTCCGTGATGTAAGCAGCCAGTTTCGGTGAAATTGTCCTCGGATCAGCGGTATTTGAACTCTTATAATCAAAGTTCCAAACTTCAAATCCTTCCTCCTGCAATGCGGCAGACATGTCCTGCCACATGTCAGACGAACTTCTCCATCCGTGCACGAGAAGTACAGGAATAGTGACATTTACGATTTGAGACGTCGTTTTTGGTGCGCCTGTAGAATCTATGATAATTAAATTTACCACATATGATCCCGGTTTAGAATAGTTATGATTAACTACCGACTGACCGGATTCATCAGTCAAACCATCGCCAAATTCCCAAATAATGCCTCTCTCCGTTCCACTTACAGATTCAGATGCATTGAATTGCACATTATCAGTTATACGGATTTTAGATGGGGTGACATTGAACGCTACCGGAGCGAATTTTTGAATGCGGCTAGAAGTACCACCACCCCAATCGGCAACATAAACATTGCCTGATGAATCTACAACAATGCCATCCGGACTATTAAATTGTCCGTTACCACTGCCGTACGAACCCCATTGTGTCAGGTAATTGCCGTTGCTGTCAAACTTCTGAATGCGATTATTGTCAGTATCTGCAACATAAACATTACCCGAAGAATCTACAGCAATGCCATCCGGATAATAAAATTGTCCATCGCCACTGCCCTTAGAGCCCCACTGGGCAAGGAATTTTCCGTTGCTATCAAACTTCTCAATGCGGTGATTATATTTATCGGCAACATAAACATTGCCAGAAGAGTCTACACAAATACCGCTTAGATTGTCAAATTGCCCATTGCCACTGCCCTTAGAACCCCATTGGTTAAGGAGTGCTCCGTTGCTAGTAAACTTCTCAATGCGATTATTGCCAATATCGGCAACATAAACATTGCCAGAAGAGTCTACAGCAATACTGGATGGGTAGTTAAATTGTCCATCGCCACTGCCCTTAGAACCCCATTGGTCAAGGAGTGTTCCGTTGCTATCAAACTTCTGAATATGAAAGTTTGGAGAACCATACCTTCCATAATCATCTTGATACATGTTTTCAGAAACGGAAGCATAAACATTACCCGAAGAGTCTACAGCAACACATCTTGGCCCGTTATATATAGGCAGGTCATTCGTAGTGCAGCCAGAAGTACCCCATGAGGTAAGTAATTTTCCATTGCTGTCATACTTAGCAATGAAACAAAAGCTACCAGTAATATAAACATTTCCCGAAGAATCTACAGCAACATCAGTTACATAATCACCTAAACCAAATTTAGTAACAAACGAATAATTCTCAGCGTGCGTAACTGAAGCACTCATTAATCCAATGAAAAATAAAATTAAACATAAACAGACTTTGCCTAAAATATTATGTTGTTGAGATTTCACTTTAAAACCTCCTATTCATTTGCAACTCCATAAAGAACATCATGGCGTAACAGGGTTTTTCGCTATGTCAATAGCAGAGATATTGTTGCTGACGTCGTTTGTAATATATGCAGATGGTGACGCGCCTGCGATACTTACCTGTAAAAAAGTGCCAGCGATGTTATTCATAAAATTTTTTTAATAGTATCCCTTCTGCTTATTTCATTTTTTTCATTTTAAATTCCAGTAAATTGGTTTTGTTCCTAACTTCCGGCTTTTTAGGCGCATATATGCTTTTCCGTATCTCTATGAGGTTAGATGATTGCGATTTAGAAATTTTACCTTGCATATGATGTGCTTAAATTTAAGCACATGTATCGATATCAGGCGACATTTATGTGCTTAAAAATACGGAAATAAGGTTTGTTTCAATAAATATTGTAAAAATGAGAAGACATAAATCTCCTATAACTTAAATTTTCAAATCCTCGTCTTTTTACTTCCGAATTGTATCAAATTATAACTCATTAAAATTTTTTTATTTGAGGTTCATTCCGAAAAATCGTACCTGTTTTTTCATTGAACCGTGAACTCTATATATCCAGATTTCTTTACCGACCTCACTTTTACGCCTGAATTTGTGTGAATCTTGCTTACAGTATACATATAAAAAACATGTATATAATTAATAAAATATCTAATAATGTAAAGATGTAAAAAAATAAATAAACATTTCCATTTTCTATTATATATTCCAAGAAGATAGAATTGTCATTAATAAATAGAACAGCAACGTCTATTCAGAAAATAACTATTTCAATATAATTACGGGAGGATTTGCATTATAGTTAAGAAAGTTAGGTAAAAAACATGAATGGTAGAACAACCTCCATTATCGAAAACAAAAATAGTGACAGAAAAAACAGGTCGTGGGTTTGAATCATTGAAAACTGAAAGCGCAAGAATCTCTCAATATATTCATTAAATACGTGAGATGTACTCGCTTTTTCGGAATTGATCAATAACTCAGGGACACGACCAAAAAACAAAATTCAATAAAAGTGCCTCCATTCCTGAGAAGCACCCCTACCAAAAAATAAAGAAAAGGAGATAAAGCCGCCAAAACGCAGCTTTACTCAAATTCAGTGCTCGTGCCCGTGTTCACAAACCGAGCTCTCTATCTGCTCTCTTTTGAACCTGATATAAGTCTCATTTATGGATTCCAGGCAGTTTGTGCAGACATTTACCTTTTTTATTACAACACCTTTTGAAAAATCGGGAATCTGAATTTCCACAGGGTAAACCCTGCCTTTTTTACCGCACAGAACGCATTTGTTTCTCCTGCAAGAGATTTCGTCTTTATTGATGCTTAAATAGGTCTCCTGGGCGGAATCAAGACAGGTCTCACAGAGTCCTTTCCAGACACCCTCAGGATAGGCGAATTTGAGGCGGGAACGGAAAACCCGGACAGGAATAACGCTCGGGAGTGCACGTCCGCAAAGATCACAATCTGTCATTTCTCATATCTCCTTAGATCAGTACCTTTGCTGCTTCCATTGCCCACTGCAAGAACGGTTCAGGCCAGAGGCCCATTGCAAGCACGCCGGCTGTTGCAAGCAGGAGGGCTACTGCATATGGGAAAGGCAAGCCGATCTTTTTGCCTTCAGGGGGAAGGAAGTACATGTACCTTACAAGCCGTGCATAATAGAACAATGAAAGGGCGCTGTTCAGGATTGCAATTACCGCAAGCCATGCCATGCCTGCCTGAATGGCTGAAGAGAAGAGCACGAACTTGGCCACGAAACCAGAAGTCAGTGGGATCCCTGCAAGGGCAAAGACGAAAATCGTCATGCAAAGAGCTACCAGTGGCATCCTCTTCCCAAGGCCCCTGAAGTTGTCCAGGTGGTCTGGAACCTGCAGGTCCCCTGTTCTTTGAGTAGTTATCATCCAGACAACTGCGCCGGCTGCAATAAAGGCTCCTCCTTTCATAAAGGCATGGGCAAGGGTATAGAAAATCCCACCTGTAAGAGCCATCGGGGTCATTACCACAAAAGCCATTGCAATATACCCTGCCTGAGCCAGAGAAGAGTAAGCAAGCATGCGTTTTACGCTGGTCTGAGAGACTGCAACCACATTTCCGAAGGTCATGGTTACGACTGCCAGAATTGTGAAAGCGAACTGCCAGTCAGGCTGGAGTGCAGCAAGAGCCAGGATGAAAACCCTGAAAGCTGCCACAAACCCCATTTTCTTTGATCCGGCTGCAAGAAGGGAAGAGACAACTGAAGGAGAACCCTGGTAGGCATCCGGAGCCCACATATGGAAAGGTACAAGAGCCATCTTGAAGCCGAAACCTGCAATGAGCAGCACGACTGCAACAAGCCCTATAGGGTTTTCTGCCAGGAGAGAGACATTTTCAGCAATCATTGGAATGCTGGTAGTGCCTGTTGCTCCATAAACAAAAGAGATCCCAAAGAGCATAAGCGCTGAAGAAACCGCACCCATCATAAAATACTTCATGGCTCCTTCGAGGGACTTTGGGTTCTGTTTCTCAAAACCTGCAAGGGCATAGGTAGCAAAACTTGCCAGCTCAAAGGCACAGAAGAGCAGGATAAAGTCGTTTGAGGAGGCAACAACCATCATCCCGAGGGTTGCGAAAAGCACAAGGGAATAAAACTCTTCGGTATGGTCACTGTTTTCATTATACTTAATTGAAGCAATTGAAACAATCAGTGCAACTGCCAGGAAGACCAGTTTGAAGAACTGAGAAAGGGCATCAATGCTGACAGTGCTGTAGAACATTATAGCTTCGGTCCCGAAACTCTGTACCGTCAGAACCAGAGCTGTAAGGACTCCCAGGGTTGCCAGGTAACCCAGCACATTCTTGGTCCTGTGGGACATGAAAACCCCTATAAGCAGTATAATCAGGCCAGTTGCAGCGACTGCAATTTCAGGTGCAAGAAGCATTAGATTTTCCATTTTTACACCCTCAGGGAAGCCGCAAGGCTTACTATTGCTTCCGAATTCGTAATCATCATATTAAGCACCGGATTCGGGTTCAAGCCGAAATAAAGCACAAGAAGGGCAATTACTGCCATGGAAAAGACCTGAAGGGAGTTGATGTCCCTGACATCCCCTAGCTTCTCATTATAAACTCCGAACATTGCCCTCTGCATTGCCCAGAGGTGGTAACCTGCAGTAATCACTATTGCCAGAAGGGCAAGCAAGACAAAACCAGGCAGGTTGACATAGCTGAAGGCTAGCACCAGGAACTCGGCAATAAAGCCGGTAAGTCCTGGCAGGCCAAGAGATGCCATAAACCCAAGCATCATAAGTACAGCCAGAGTTGGCATCTTCTTTGCAAGCCCGCCAAGATTATTGATTATCCTTGTTCCCGTGCTTGTCTGGATCGCTCCTGCGGACATGAACATGATACTCATTATAAGCCCGTGGGAAAACTGCTGAAACATAGCACCTGAAACCGAAAGGGCAACAAAGCCTGCCGAACCCAGTAAAATATATCCCATATGGCTTAAACTGGAATAAGCAATCATGCGTTTGAGGTCTTTCTGTCTCAGAGCCAGAAGCGCCCCGTACAGTATGCTGAAAGCTCCAAGCAGACCCAGAATGGTAATCATAAGCTCAGGGTTACCAGTATTCGGGAGCATGGGAAGTGATATTCTGAAAAGCCCGTATCCTCCTATCTTGAGCAGAATAAAGAGTACACTGCCTGCGGTCGGGGCTTCGGTATAAGCATCCGGGAGCCAGGAATGGAAGGGGAAAGTTGGCAACTTTGCCAGAAACCCGAAAATGATTGAGAGAAAGACTGCATTTCTAAAAAGGCCGGACCCTAAGAACTGAAACTGTGCAACCAGCTCCCTTATATCAAAGGTAGGGATACCGGTCTGCTGCCAGGAGGCATAGAAGAGCCCGAAGATCCCAAGAAGCATTACCAGAGAGGCAACATGCGTGTAGATGAAGAATTTATAAGACGCATGGGCCCGCTTTTCTCCTCCCCAGATGTTTACCATGAAGAAGAGAGGAATCAGGGTAAGCTCCCAGAATACATAAAATACCACGAAATCAAGGGCTACAAAGACTCCTATAACTGCAGCCTGCATGGTAAGGATCAGCCCATAAAACCTGTTCGAGTCTTCTCTTTCTTCCTTCCAGCTATAAAGGATCAGGAACGGGATAACTATTACATTCAGGAGAATGAGGGGCATTGAAATGCCGTCAATCCCAACCGAATATTTGACTCCTAGCAAGGGAATCCAGTCTATCGACTCAAAGAACTGCATGGCAGCCGTACTGCTGTCAAAGTTCAGGTAGGCATAAAGGGTAAGGCCAAGAGTCGCAAGAGACCCTAAAAAGGCCAGGCCTGCAGCCTGATCTTTCGTTTTTGTGAAAAAGGTCACTGCTGCGAAAATCAGCGGCACCAGAATCAACAGTGATGCGACCGGCAGCATCAGAGTACCTCCATTATTAACTTAACAAGTATTATCAGCAGGCTCACACCCGCAATTACTGCAATTGCATAAGTCTGAACAACTCCGGTCTGGACTCTCTGAAGCTCCTCACTTACACCGACTGTAAGAATTCCGATTCCTTCCACGATACTGTCAATGATCACATCAAGCACCTGAGAAAGGAGAGCAATGACTCCGTATACGATTCCAAGTGAGAAGAACTCAGTATAGATTTCATGCTGGTAATAGCGCTTGTAAAGCAGCCTGTAAACCGGATTCTTCATGGAAGCAAGCGGCCCGAGTTTAATTATCCTCAGATAATAGATCACAAAGGCAACTGCAAGACCTACAACGGCGACTATCATCGGAAGCCACTGGACAAAGAGAGATTCGTTCCCTGCTGCCCCTACAAGCTCGTTTCGACCTAAGACTGCAAGGCTTCCTATGTCAAGATTTACAAAGCTGTTTGCAAATGTTTCTTCAAGGAAATTCATGAATCCTGTTTTTGTCAGCCCCCCAAACACAAGGGAAAAGATTGCCAGAATGGAGAGAGGGATTGTCATAATAGCAGGTGACTCGTGTCCGTGGTAGTCACTTCTCGGCTTCCCTGTAAAGGTCATGAAGATCAGCCTGAAGATGTAGATCGAAGTGAGGAGTGCAGCCGCAATTGAAAATGCATAGGGAATCCAGTTGTTGCTGTTCTCTCCAAAGAGATAGGCAGCCTCAATAATCGCATCCTTTGAGAAGAAACCACTTGTTCCTATCGAGGTTCCGGGTATTCCGAAACCTGCCAGAGCCAGTGCTGCAATCGCCATAGTAGCAGCCGTAACTGGCATTACCTTTCTTACGCCTCCGAGTTCCCTCATGTCCTGTGTACCTACTGCATGGATTACGCTGCCTGCACAGAGGAAAAGAAGAGCCTTAAAGAAAGCATGGTTGATCAGGTGGAAGAGAGAAATGCCTACTGCTTCAAGCCCAATTGCCGAACCGAGACCAAGGCCAAGCATCATGTATCCAAGCTGGCTTATGGTTGAATAAGCAAGCACGCGCTTAAGGTCATTCATTACGATTCCCATCGTGCCTGCAAAGAGCGCGGTAAAGCCTCCGAGATAGGCAACTACCATGAGGGAGTCAGGAGCTGCAATAAACATAGGGAAGGTTCTTGCGACCAGATAGACACCGGCAGTAACCATTGTCGCAGCATGGATAAGGGCAGAAACCGTTGTCGGGCCTTCCATTGCGTCAGGCAGCCACACATGTAGAGGAAACTGCCCGGACTTTCCTACGGCTCCTCCGAAGAAGAGCAGGGTGATGATTGTAAGGTGACTTACTTCAAAACCGAAAATGTTTGAATGAAGCGCAGACAGTTGTGGAATGTAACTGAAGATTTCGTCAAAACGGAGCAGGTATGTCCCTTCCTGGAATCCGCCTGCAAGTTTCAGGAGATCAGAGGTCAGTACAATTATTCCTGTAAGGAACATCACATCTCCTATCCTGGTTGTCAGGAAAGCCTTCTTGGCAGCCGCTGCAGCTGAGGGCCTTTCGAACCAGAAGCCAATTAAGAGATAAGAACACAGCCCTACAAGTTCCCAGGAAACAAAGAGCTGAAGGATATTGTCCGAAAGTGCCAGAGAAAGCATTGCTGCGGTAAAGAGTGCGGTTTCTGCAAAATACCTTGCCTCTCCTGGGTCACCGGACATATAGCTAACTGCATATATATGGATCAGCAGGCTCACAAAAGAGACCATTGACAACATTACTGCGGCCAGGGGATCAATCAACACTCCTATATTGAGCACTGCAAACCAGGGATAAGACTGGCTTATAACCTCGTTGGGGTTTACCAGCAGCCTGAGAGTAATCATTAAAGAGATTATGAAGGAAGCGGCAATTGCCAGTATAGGGACAATGGCACCACCTGATGGCATTTTCCTGCCAAAAAAAAAGGTGATTACAAAAGCCAGTGCCGGAAGCAGGGGAATTAAAAATGCGAATTCTTCCAGAGCCGTTTTTACCACCTCAGGATCTTGAGCTCATTAAGGTTGATCTTATCGTGCATTCTATAGATTGCCATGAGGATTGCAAACCCGACCGCTGCCTCGGCAGCTGCAAGGGCAATTGAAAAAACGGCAAAAACCTGCCCGTTCAGGGTATTCGTGTAGCTGGAGAAAGCTACCAGGTTCAGGTTTGCGGAGTTGAGCATGAGCTCAATGCACATAATCATCCTGATGCCGTTTTTATGTGTCATTACACCATAGAGTCCTATTGAAAACAGCAAGGCTGCAAGCCCCAGGTAAAAGATTAAAGGAATCATTGGTTGTTCTCCCCTTTTGCCAGGTAAATCGCTCCTATGAGGGAGGCGAGCAGGACAATTGAAAGAACCTCAAAAGGCGCTACATAATGAGTAAAGATCAGCATTCCAATGCCCTCTATATTACTCTGGTCAGCCGGGTTTTGGGGGAGTTCGGAAACCGTGTTCCAGGAAGTCCCAAAAGCCCCGATTACCACAATAGCTGTAAAGAGCAAAACTACGAGAAAAGCTAAAGGTCGGTTAATCCTCACCGGGTTCACCTCCGATCTCGTGCTTTGTTAGCATAACTGCAAAGAGGATGAGGACTCCGATTGCTCCGATGTAAACCAGTACCTGAATGATTCCAAGAAACTGGGCATTCAAAAGGATATAGAGAGCTGCAATTCCAAACATGCACATGATCAGGGCAAGCCCGGCCCGGACAATATCCTTTACAGTTACCACGAAGACTGCAAAGAATACTGTAGAGATGGCAAGAACCCAGAAGACAGCCATTTTCAGGGCTTCTCCGATTGTTTCGAGTCCAATCATTTCTCGTCACCTTCCTCAAGATCGACTTCCCTTGCAAGTTTTTCAGGGGTTATGAGCAGGTCTTTGTGCTTCCATTTAACGAGACCTTTAGCGTATTCCTTGCCGCTTGAAAGCGCTTCTTTCGGGCACTGGTCGATACATAGCCCGCAGAAAAGGCAGTGTCCAATGTCAATCTGAGGGAACCAGCGTTGTTTTGTGCTGCCTGGTGCAATCGGAGCTTTTACGATCTTGATTGCGGCATTGGGACAGGTATTGGCACAGATGCCACAGCCTATACATTTACTTTTATCAAGTATCTGAAGCCCCCTGAACCGGTCGGAAAGCTCGCTAGGTTTTTCCGGGTACATCCTGGTTACGGGAGGTCTTGTGATGTTTCTAATTGCGTATTTAATGTTTTTAAGGACCATAATTTCACACCCCCAGGTAGAGTCCGAGCCCTACAGCCCAGACAAGGTTTAAAAGAGCAAGAGGAAGCAATTTTTTCCAGCTCAGGTCAACAACCTGGTCAATCCTGAACCTCGGGACAGCCCATCTGAGCCCTATAATTACCATAAGTACAAAGACAACTTTTACAATAAGGAAGCCTGTTGGAGCAATAATGCCAAAGAAGGAGTTGTTTGCAATAAAGCCTGGTACGTTCCAGCCGCCAAGGAAGAGAAGGGCTACAAGGAAAGAACCAAGGATCATGTGGATGTACTCGGCAAAGAAACCCAGCCCGAAACGCATTCCACAGTATTCCGTAATCCACCCTGCTATCAATTCTTCTTCGGACTCGTTCTGGTCAAAGGGGAGTCTTCCCATATCAGCCATAAGTGATACAAAGAATACAAAACATCCAAGGGGTTGCAGGAAAATATTCCAGTGCAGGCCCTGCGCAATTGAAATGTCTACGATATTAAGCGAACCTGTCATAGCAGCTACACTTATGACAGTTATTCCAAGAGGTACTTCATATCCTACCATTCGGGCAAAGTTTCGAAAAGCCCCGAGCAGGGAGTATTTGTTATTCGAGCCGTAAGCCACCATGAAAATTCCGAAAATGGATAATGCGGACACCGCTTCGATGTAAAGCACGCTGATGTCCATCTGGGTAACCGCAAGCGGGTATTCAACCCCATTAATAAAGACCGCGCCCACAGGAAGGGCAACAAGCATAAGAAAAACCGAACCAAGCATGAAAATATTAGCATTATTAAAAAGTAAACTGTCAGCATTCAGCGGCTTCAGGTCTTCTTTCGTAAAAAGTTTGATTGCATCGGCTACAAGCTGCAGAAGCCCATATTTTCCTACGCGGCAGGGCCCCATCCTGGTCTGGATGTCAGCAGAAAGCTTCCGTTCAAGCCAGACAGCTCCCATTGCTCCAACGAATATAAACCCAATCAGAACAAGGCCAACTATTCCGCGGACCCAGGGAATTAAAGGAGCTATATATTCAGGAATTACTACTGTCATCTGAATCACCTGTCCGCTTCACTGGTACACCCGTCCATGCTTCCCGAGATTGCTGCTACATCTGCAACAGTCGTGCCTATTATAAGGGGAGGTAGAGCTTGCAGGGTAGGATAATAAGGTCCTCTAATCTTTACTCTGTATGGCTTGTCCGAACCGTCAGAAATCATGTACATTCCCATTTCCCCTCTTGGGTCTTCCACCCTGTAGAATACCTCACCGGCAGGAACTCTCATTACAGGGGTTCTCCTGCCGTACAGGGAACCTTCAGGGAAGAGAGGGCCATTGGGAATCTGGTCGAAGCACTGTTCCAGGATATAGATACTTTCCCTGATCTCGTTAAGCCTGACCTGCACTCTTGCAAAACAGTCTCCTGCGGTTTCAGTGCAGACTTTGAAATCAAGGTCTTTATAGACCAGATAAGGCTCATTTTTTCGGATGTCAAAAGGCACACCGCTTGCACGCAAAGGAGGCCCTGAGACCCCAAGGTTCTTTGCGACATCAGCAGTCAGGACACCAACTCCGACAGTCCTTTCCCTGTAGATCCTGTCAGTGTGGAACATTTCTTCAAAATCATCAACTGATTTTTTGAGGTTGTTGAGGACAGAAAGTGCTTTTTCTTTAAACCCATCCGGAAGGTCATCGCGTACTCCTCCGAACTTGAGATAGCTGTGAGTAATTCTGGCTCCTGTGATCATATCGATCAGGCTCAGGACCTCTTCTCTTTCCCTGATCGTGTACATGAACATGGAAACAAAACCAATGAATTCTCCAAACTCGCCCATACCCAGCAGGTGACTCTGAATTCTTGTAAGCTCGTCAAGGATAACCCTGATATATTGAGACTTCTCAGGCGGTTCGATGCCAAGTAATTTCTCGGTACAGCCTACAAAACATTCTTCGTTTACAAGAGCCACAAGATAGCAGATTCTGTCAACGATTGTGATTCCCTGAAGGTAAGTCTTATTCTCCAGAATCTTTTCAATACCTTTATGAATGAAACCCAGTTCTATGTCAGCATCCACGACTGTTTCCCCTTTCAACCTCAGGTTTAGCCTGAAGGGGCCGGGTTGCATGGGATGCTGAGGGCCCAGGTGTACAATCATCTCATTTGGTTCAAGCTTTTCTTCCATTTCTCACCCTCACACCAGATTTCTGGCCGTCTTATTCGGAAAGCCCTCGTAATCTTTCCTGAGGGGCCATTCTCCAAGCATATCTTCAGGAAGTAAAAGTGGCTTCAGGTTAGGGTGGTTTTTAAATAGAATCCCGAAAAGCTCGTAAGTTTCTCTTTCATACCAGTTTGCATTCCAGTACACAGATACAACGGATTCGATTTCCGGATTTTCTCTCGGAAGCCTGGCCTTAAGCGTCAGAACCACAGGATGATTATATGATGCTATATGATAGACTACCTCAAACTCATTCCTTTTTATGTAGTCCACTCCGCAAACTGAGCATAGGTGGTCAAATTGAAGGGAATCCTTAAGGTACTGGCATACTTCTTTCGTTTTCTCCCTGTCCACGTATGCCCTGGCACGGATTTCGGACTCAGCGGTTGTTTCGGAGATTGCCTCAGGAAATGCACCTGTTAATGACTTGAGAATTTCTGTTACATCCATAATTTTCCCTCGAATAACTCTGAAATTTCAGAAGAACCTCAGTAATCTTAATACTCCGTGCCCAGGTCTTTTTTGGCTTTGATTTTTTCCTGTAGTTCCACAAATCCCTGAAGCATTGCTTCTGGCCTTGGAGGACATCCTGGAACGAAAACATCGATTGGAAATATTTCGTCAATATTCTGGACAGTGCTGTATGATTCATAAAACGGACCGCCACTAATTGAACAGTCTCCAAAAGCGATGACCCATTTTGGCGATGGCATCTGTTCCCAGAGTCTTTTTAAAGCAGGCAGGTACTTCTTTGTCACGTAGCCGCTTATGAGCATGACATCAGCCTGCCTAGGAGAGTTTCTCGGAATGATCCCAAAGCGGTCCGTGTCATAATGAGCACAGCCCATTGCAATCATCTCGACTCCGCAACACCCCATTGGCTGGGTCATAAACCATAGCGAATTTTTCCTTCCCCAGTTGATTATATCCTGAACCTTAGTTTTCTTGAGAAATTCACTGATCGCATTGCTTGTTGTTGTGATAACTCCAGGAATTTCTTCTTCCGAGGTCTCATAGGGTTTACTCGTTTTATTCTCCTTCACTTCACCCATGTAAGGGCCCCCTTCTTCCAGAGATAAATGTATCCGAAGAGCAGTATAAAAATAAAGGCAAACATCTCAACCACTGCAAGAGAGGTGATCCCATGCCCCTTATAGACTGTAACCCATGGGTAAAGGAAAAGCACCTCTATATCAAAGAGCACAAAAGCGATCGCATAAAGATAATACTCAACATTGAACTGGATCCTTGCAGTTCCTGTGGGAACCGAACCCGACTCATATGTCGTGTATTTGCCGGCTGCCTTGCTCCTCGGGCTCAGTTGCTTTACCATAAACATTGTCATTGGAGGCATAACAAGTGCCACGACAAGGAATATTGCAACTGGTATGTAGCTATCAATTATTTCAGACATTAATATCACCTGTTAAAGTGCAGCAACCTGAAATTGCAGCATTACATGACACGAATTTTGGGTTTTTGGACAAAAAACTGCGTCCAAGCAACCGGGTTTTAGGAAAATTGCTTTCTGTCCAGACACAGGTCCTTTTATAGATGCCTGAGTCCACAGAGATCTTTAATTTCGATAAAACGATCCCTTTTTACAGGCATTTACTTCTGGGCTTTGAAAATTTAGATTTCTTTTTCCGGAATTGTATGATAATTGCCAGAAGTTCAGGAGAATTCCTGCTTCAGGCAGCACAGGTACAATTGAGTGAGATTAACATAATCAATATAATATAATCAATAATTAAAGTTGTTTAAAATTGTTTAAATTTGTTTAAAATTGTTTAAAATTATTTAAAATTACAGAACCCCATACTAATTGCTGCAAACGAATGTGAAGTTATTTATCGCTATTTGCTAGATAATTAATAATATATAAATATTAAGTTCAAATAATTAAAATCTGTTTTTTGAATATGGATATGTTTTAAAAATTGGAGTAAAGTCCTGGTCCGTTTGCGGAATTATATAAGTTATGTATATGTTATTCCTCTCCAGTTCCCCAAACATAAATTATATTATTTATAATATATATAAGTAAGCGTCATATAAACACAATAAGT
>Ga0183101_1000204_pt5 | contig 16808 bp, 16 predicted proteins | sample Biomet3_FD_127790 | JGI IMG/M metagenome (GOLD analysis project Ga0183101, IMG submission 127790) | Microbial communities from bioreactor (seeded with sewage sludge) at LBNL, California, USA - Biofuel metagenome 3 | ecosystem: Engineered > Bioreactor > Anaerobic > Unclassified ... | reverse complement strand
TAAAATTATAAAAAATGACTACTTATTTTTTAATAAGCTGTATTTTAAATTTTATAATATTATTTCTAAAAATACATCAATGGAACAATTAAATTGTTTATCTGATAACAATGAAATTGTTTCTTTTATAAATAATTTGAAAATAGAAAATTTCAATTTAATAGCAAATGAAATTTTTATTCCATCCCCGATAGAAATAAAAATTTATAATAAAGATAAAGAATTAACAGATAAAAAATTTTTTGCTCAAAAAATTAAAAATTATAATAGTGACATTTCTAATGATCTTTTTAATTTTAATGGAAAAAATATCATTAACAACATTTTTGATTTTGAACCAGATAATTCAATAAAATCATGTGATATAACAGCTAGCAATATACATTGTCTAAATGGCATATCGGCAGGAAATTTAAATGTGTTATATGCTAAAACTTGTAATATAAAAACAATTATAATAAAACAAACTGATAGAGAGTTGTGCATTGTTAACCCAATTTATAAAATTCATTCTATACCGTATACGGTCAACGACGAATCTATTTATGCGAATTCCATCAAAGAATATTTTGAAGAAGTTGAAACCGAATGAAAAAACCAAGGTCTTAAAAATGGTAGAGTTGTATTAAATTTAAATTTTTCTAGAACATATAACTCATATTTATTTTATTTTAATTGGAACAATGAACAAAATAAAAAAAGATTATTTACATTTTTAGATGAGTCCTTTTCTCAATTTACTTTTTATGAAACATCGGATTCTTATTTTACAATATCGTCTTGACAGCTACCTAATACGGGGATAAATACAAAACTATCTTTACAAATTTCGCTACTTATCAGTCAGGCCGATGTGTGCTGAGAAAATATCAATTTTTATATATATGGAGTAATATAATGTTTTTTAAAAAAATATCAAATAACGAAAATAAATATTTTGAATTAAATTCAAAAAATAAAATATTAAAAACTTCTGACTTATACGAAGAAAATCCTAGTTTTATAAAAATAAATAAGATAGGATATTTTAACTTTTCTCAACTTAATGATTCTAAAATAAATACAATAGTATATCCAACGATACAATCAGAAATAACGGGGACATATATTCAAACAAATTCTTTGCAAATAAATGATTCAATTATTTTTAAAGATCAATTAAATTTAAATAATTTTACATTAAATTATCAAGGCTATTTTAGTTCTATTTCTTTATCGTCTGTTAATGATTTGCTTTCTATTAATGATTGTTATGCGATTTCTCCTAATCCAATAACAATTAATACTGTTACAATAAATAATTTTACTTCTAATATGGATAAATCACAAGCTGGAATTGGCTTTACTGTTTATAAAAATGTATCTCATTCAGGATTATATTATGTTCATGCAGACAACACTTATTCGAATGAATTTTATTGATATGTTCCAAAATCAGATGACGAAAGCGTAAACGGGATGGTTTATTATATAACTGTTACCACCATACCAGAAACTTATAAAACAAGTTTTTATTATGTTTTTGATAAAAGATATTGTAATAGTAATAAAAAATGATTTTTAGGATCATGAGAATCCTTCGGAAATACATATTATCCTGGAATTAATATAGAACCGGTAGAAAATACAGAATCAGAATACGCAAATTATTTAAAATATAAAATTATTTTTGATGACGGACGGAGACAAAATCCAAAAGAACATTTCGAATTCTTCGCTTATCCTCAAGGTTTTTCTATAGATAAAGAATTAGATTACATACAAAATTGTACTTTGCCAATACATTATAATGTAACATTAGTTGGAGATAATAGCATCTCTACATTTTATTATTACGTAGATAATTCCTCGACGTCTATACAATTTGGAAGCGAAACAAACGCTTTATTAAAGGGTACCATTAGAACAGTAACTTTATCTGCCGCGACAATAAAATTGGTTGCTTATAAAGGATCTTCAGCAAATTGAACAATAGGAACGACAACATCCTCTATTTCAGCTACTAATAAAATAACAATTTTAGGAAAAACAACTACTAGTCCACTTTGATTTCCAGGAACCGCTTATTTAACATTAGATAATGATTTGGTTATTAATCTAACAAAAAACGATTAAAACGCTTTCTTCGATTTATACAATCCAGTAGCGTACTTACCAATTAGTATTGCTTCAGCCGCATCATCTGTAACATTAGCGCCCGTTAAACTCAATACTCTGTTTATCGCGGCGCTTTTTCTTGATGCTCTATCTTTAGCCGCGCCCAATATTCCAACTCCGGCTCTTCATGTACTTGGAGTTATAACCGCGTAATTTATATTATGTTTGTTGGCTTCTACCTCGCAAATGCCTAATAATTGCGCGAGCACTTTAAAAGTCATAACATTATTATGTTCGAGTTGTATATCTTCAAACGCTATAAAATCAGGTTTCCAAGTGTCAATTAAAACTTGGTCTAAAAATCTATCTATTTTTAATAATCTCGTGCTAACTATTCCATCTGTAAAAGGAAACACATTGTAATATACTAATTTTCCATCATCTCAAATGGAAACGCCAAATTTTTCTGTCGCTTGGTCACACGCAATTATTCTAAAACCGTTTTTGTTGGGGACAATCTGCGGCGAAATTACGTGCATCTCCTGAGAAGCGCAAAAAGGGCACTCGAAAGAAGGGTGCCGCAAACTTTTTAAGTCAGTAATAACATTATGTCCTTTTGGGCATTGAACAGTTATTTCGCTTTCTAAGTTTTTATATTTGCTGGAATCGACTAGCTTGAACCCTTTGGCCGCAACTTCCGCTGCGATTTGTTCGCTACTTAAGCTCGCCATTGGCGTTCATTATTCCTTTACTAATCATGATTTGCTCTAATGCGTCTTGCTGATCCATTAACTCATCCATATTTTCTATGGCTATCATATTGGTCAGTCTTTCGCTTATATCATTAAATTTTTCGAGCAAATGCTCGTCATCAAGTTTCGAGAACTCTGTGACTCACTTATTGTCAATCATATTCTTACCTCTTGGCTTAATATAATGCAATAAGGTTAAAATCATCCATTTTAGTTACATTAAACGAGGATCAAGTTCTCTAAATTTCATGTATATCTTCGTTAAAGCCGCAACATCCGCGCAAGCTTCGTGAGCGTCATAATGAATTCCAAAGTATTCCGCGAGTGTTTGTTGCTTGCAGTCTTTAGTTTTAATTTTTCCACTCTTATTCAAGTCACGCGCGATTTGTAGTGTATCAATAACAGGAATGTCTTTTAATCCTTCTGCTAAAGTAATATTATATCTATTAACTTGCGCCGCCAAAAATTTACTATCGAAACTTTTAAAATTATGACCTACAAAATATTTCCCATCGTTTGCTTTTATCCAAGCATAAAATTCAGGTAATACATCCCATGCTCTGGGCGCGGTGCGAACTGTAAAATCGCTAATTCCTGTTAGTTCCGTAATCATTGGCGGAATATGCACGCCTGGATTAATATAACTTTGATATCTATCTATAATTGCCCCAGTAGTATTATCCCACACAACCGCGCCAATTTCTATAATGTTATGTTTTTCGCGGCTTAATCCTGTCGTCTCTAAATCACAAAATATTAATCGCATAATTCTTTCATTCTCTCTTTCCAGTCTTCTGGACAAAATTCTAGTATCAACAAGGCATCAAGTTGGTCAAGAGTAGGCATTACTATATAATTATCCCCTACTATTGCGCCGTAACCAGTAGCATCACGGTATATTGATTTACCGGGCCATTTCTTTTTTAAATCGGCCAAAGTTAAATTTTTAGAATACATTGATATTTAATAAATCTTTCTTAAACAGCGGCGCTATATTAGTACCAGCTCTAATTAACGCACTTGAATAATCATCCATTTCTCCTATCATTTTTATTTTAGCCGCGGTTATTTCATCGACTTTATTTATCAGCAATAGATACTTGATTGGGTCCTCATATCCGTGCGATAAAGCGTGCGGCAAAATTAAATACTCTATAAAACTTAAATTCGTGTTTTTACTTCCTTGGAACTCGCGCAAATCGTCTAATACCGAATCAGTAATATTTGGATGCTCTGACTTTTTTTGCGCGGCTATATTCACCCAAAACCCGTTTAATCTTCCTATCCCGCAAAAAGATATAAGATTTCTCCAATCGTGATATCCATCAATAATAATATTTCCTTTTGCGGCACCTTGTTTTTCCATTATATAGTTAAGCAAAGTTATGGCTTTATTAAAAGTGGAGTTATCAGTTGATATGCATTTATCTTCTGCTTTTACATAATCATCGGGTTCAAAACGAGTAATATCATAAAGCCAAACAAGACTGGCTTTTTTAGACAAATTTAATTGCTTAAATGCTTCTGTGATTAAATAAACAGACAAGATAGAATTCATCGAAATAGGATACAAAAAACTAATATTTTTTAGCTCTTTTAGGTAAGATAATGCTTTTAACAAGTCTTTTGTGGAAGATTTCCAGATAGCTTTATCTATTACAAGAGTTCGTTTATTTTTAAATGCGTTGGTGGGGTCTTGGAAACGAGAAAGAAGTTTACCGTTACCATCAAATAATTGAACAGCATCGCTTCTATACCAGTAGTTCTTTTTAAAAGGATATAACGAATAATCTGGGCGACAAGCAAGCATAATTGTTGGCACTTCATAATTATTCATATATTCGCAATTTCCAAAAATTCTATTCTTATCATTCCAGAACTTAATAGATGGTAAATCGTATTCGTTGCTTTCGCGGCAAACATATACTAAATCATATTTATCATCAAGATCCATTTGCGTTTGCATGAGAAAAACTTTGTCGCCCATTTGTTTATGATACGACGCTATTTTCATACAATCGTAGTTCCAAGTAGATTTACTATTAAAATAATCTATATCATATATTGCTACTAACATAAGCTATTTGGATCTCCAGAAGACAAATCCGTTTGTTTTTCAGAAAGAGAAACAAAATTATTATCTTTATCAAGTTTGATGCGCTCGATTGCTTTTAAACCGCTATTGCGATAAACCTTTGGTACAAATGTTTCGCCGCGTTTTATTCCCGTGATGAGCAAGTGAGTGCCGATATCAAAGAAACTGTTTTCAGTATAAGTATTATCGCCATCTTGAATATCGAACTCATGGTTATAGAAAGCAAACAAATCTTTATATAACTTAACTCCAATTACCCCATCCGTTGTTTGTACTGTGACAATACCTTTGGTTGTATTGCGGTCAAGGACTGTTCCGATAATGCTGTATAAGTGCATTTTTGGAATTTGTTTACCCTTAATTGTAAAGAAACCATCAATTTTACCTTCTTCAACATCAGCAAGAGTTGATACTGGAAGCGGCATTTGAGTAATTACTTTATCAAGCGGATTACCACTATAATAGAAACTTAAAGCGTCTAATTCCCATTGTAACTGGTCACCGCTGCAATATTTATTCCAAACATCATCAAATAATGCTTGGTTCATTTTAGCCAACAATTCGTCTTGATGTTCAACAATATATTTCTTAACTGATAACATTTTCGCCGCGTTAATCGCATCCCACTTATCGACGCTAATAACTTCTTGGACTCGGCCATTATTATAAACATCAATATTCAAAACATCAATATTATTGACATATATAAGAGTTCTATCTATTTCATTCGCCAATATATAATAAATTCCGTTATCGTCTTTAAACTGTCTTAATTGTTTTGTAAGTTTAAAATACTTAATTGCTTCAGAGAACTGCTCCTGCGGCAAAAGATTATGTTCTATTAACATTTGCGCGTTTTGCATTGTTAATCGCGTTTTAGGTTCGGCTAGCGTAGAAATATATTCTTTAAGTATTTCTTGCGTTGTTTTCTTTTCGACATGATTAAAGGCACCAGCTTTAATGAGATTAATAACCTTATTGCAAGAAACAATCTTCTTCGGAACGCGCGCAACAAAATCAAGCACGTTCTTAAAAGGACGATTCTGCATAATTTGTTCAATTACTGGAGTAGTAACATTCGTTATGCCCTTTAATCCGTAAAGAATTGTGTTCTCATTAACATCTGGTGTAAAACCAAGTCGAGATTTATTTATATCTGGAGTGCTAATCTGCATGACGTGTTTAAAATGGTCAATGGCAGTAGCTATCTTTGCTGTATCTGTCTTATTGCTATCACGGATATCTTCTTCGTCGCTAATCTCAATAACACCTTGGTCAAGCAAATTATAGAAATCTTGTTCATTAATTGCACTGCTATCCGCACTCAAACAAGCGCAGTTCCAATAAATTAATGGATAATGATATGCGAGATTCATTTCCTGCAACGCCAAAAGCGAATATCCAGTAGTGTGAATTTCAGAGAAAGAATAACCCAACTGTAACGAAATCTCATTCTGCCAGATATAATCCAACATTTGAGTTCTTGTTTGTACACTTTCGCCTTGTTTGTAATATAATTCTTTTACCGAATTAATATCGCGGAAGTCCTTCTTCGCAATCGTTTTGCGCAAGAAGTTGGCCTGCTCCATTGTGAAGTTTGTAATATGCGGGTCCATTACCATTCTCATTAATGACTCTTGAGATTCCGCAACTCCGCAACGCTTCAACAAATATTTTTCAAGAATATGTACTTCGTCGCCGGTTAAACCGGCCATGGCCATTTCGTTATACCAATTATTTATATTGTTTTTATGGTCAACATAAATATCTAGAGGTTGCACTCCGTCTGGGTTCATCAAACGAACCAATGAGTTAGCGATTGATAACTCTTTAATATTTCGCGGCTTAATCTTCTTAATTGCCTGTGCGCCAACCATAGTATCGAATTGGAAAAGAGAAGAAATCTTACCTTCTCCAACCATGTCCCACATTTCTGGACTAGTATAATCTAATACTTTCGGTACCAAATATTTATCATAGGTAGCCTTTAAAGAACCTTGCCAATCAATCGCGCCATCTTCCAAAAGATAGTTCATTGTTTGACGAATGCGGTCCAAAGCGTTAACCGTTAAATAGTCGTATTTAATTAAGCCCATGTCTTCTGAATCGTGTAGATCAAAAGCACTGACTATTACATTCTTAGAAGTTTTCATGATGCCGTTATAATCAAGGAAGTTGCCATTAACCGCAATAACACCAGAAGCATGAACTCCTAAGTGGGTTACAAGTCCTTCGATTCCATGCGCTACTTCCCAAAGATGGTCATACTTATCTACTTCTTCTCTAAATTTCTTAATCTGCGGATGATCGCCATTATCTCCGTTATAGCACTGGTCCAAAGTCCAATCGAAACCACGCTCATTTGGAATCATGCTAACCAAATATGTAATTACTTCGTCTGCAATTCCAAGACCTCTTGCGGCCGTTCTTAAAGCAGATTTAGAACCCTCAGTTCCAAAAGTGCAAACATTAATTAAATCTCCACCGATACTCTGGAAATAGGCTTGAACCTTATTAAATACCTTGACACGCTTTGATGCTTCTGTATCAATATCAATATCAGGTAAATTCGGACGACCTTCGTGTAAGAATCGCCAATATGGTAAATCTTCGTCCTGTTCAATCGGGTTCATCTGCGTAATACCAAGCAAATAGTTTACTAAGAAACCACCTGCGGAACCACGCGAAGGACCAACTAAGCTGTCTGCTTCATTCCAAATGATGCTTATCATTTTCCACATTGAAGTGAAATAATCGCTCATATTGAGTTTGAGTTTTAATGAAATTTCACGAACTGCTCTTAACTCATCATTTAAACGCGCAATATACTTTTGATGTTTTTCAACTGGGATTTGCTCTCTTTTCCAACCAATCGCCAAAAGATGCGCAAAATAATCATCTGCTTTATTTTTAGGATGATTAAAGTAATAATCTACATATGGATAATTAGCACAGCCGAGGTTGGAGAGAACGCGGCAAAAATCAGCAGAATCATCCTCTACCGGCTCATACTTAATTTGCGTGACAACTTGCGGCTTAACCAGCGAATAATCAGTGATTGAGTCCATAATATGCAAAGTATTATCAGCCATGGCGGCGATTTTATCTGCTGGGATATAATCTTTGAAATAATCGCTTACTTCATCATAGCTCATGAAATAAGTAGCTGAATAGAAAGAATCGACCTCGCGGCTTTCGCTAGATTTAGAGTTTAAGAATGCTTTATGAACTGCTCTATCTTCCTTCTTTAGATAGTGTGAGTCGGTTGTAAAAATAAACGGATACGCGCCCCACCAATGTTCAATGGCATATTTATTAAATTTTATTTGATCTTCGCTAAAAGATGGCTGTAATTCAATATAGAAGTTACCTTTGCCGAATAACTGTTGCATGACTTTTACAAAGTTATCAGCTTTCTCATAGTTCTCGGCCAATACTTGCCGCGCTGTATAACCACCTAAACAAGCGGTAGAACAAATGACATGGCCGCCAGTAATTACTTTAGATAAATCGCTTGGATAGTTAAAGACATGAAGAATGCCGCGGAAATATCCACGCTTCCACGCCATTGCACTAAGTTCGCGAATCTGTCTATGACCTATTTCGTCTTTTGCAATAAGGATTAAATGATAAAAGAAATCTACATCTTTTGTAAAGTTCTCTTCGGTTAATCCTTCACGAGTTAAATAAATCTCGTTGCCGAGTGCAAACCTAAAAGGACGGTCCCACGGATTAGGATCGTTCTTCATTTTATGATTGATTTTTGCGTTATAATATTTAAGAGCGCGATAATGTCCGCTGATACTATCGTGATCTGTTAAAACCCAGCCTGCAAGACCAAGTTTATAAGCGTATTCCATTTCATCTTCGATTCGATTTATGGAATCTATTAGTCGTAAATTGCTGAATTCTGAGTGACAATGGCATGAGAAATATGTTTTTGTAGTCATTTATATACTTTTTCTTTCTATATATTATAGGTGATTCCGTCTCCGGTTACAAGATTTTAATCTTGTTATCTTAACATTGTTAGAATAATTGAATGGGCGTGTATAATCTCATCAAAAGTAACATCTGGATAAGCCATAGCAACTACAGCATTAATTAATGCAAATTCTGACAAGAACGATAAGTGTTTATCAGCTGGCAGTTCACAAGCAGTTCCAATTAACTCTACGACGTCTTTTAATGTTGGAAGTTCGCCGTTCTCATCTTTTGTAGCAATATCTTTTGATACTTCTGTAAAAGTAGCAATAAAATTATCAATAGCCCTATCTAATGGGTGATCGGCAGTGCCGTCAACCTTTTTAGTTTCTGCTGGAACCGATAAAAGTGCAGCTAGACCATTTAAATAGCATTCCGCGAGATGAGCAATCACGACATCTCTTTTTGCCGCTCCACCTTCTGGAATAGTCCAATCATATGGAGTCCACAACTCTTTAAGTAGTGTTCCAACTGAAATAGTAAACCCAGTAATGAAATCTGGCATTCCGGGTTGGACCGAAGTGCGATTTAATTTTTTCATCGCTTCGCTTTGGTCCGTTATCATCTTAATAAACTTAGTTTTTTCAATATTCATAATTAATCCTTTTTAGTTCTGTTTCCAAGCAACTCAACATTATATCTGTCTAAATCGTTCATTAGTTCTTGTAACTCTTTAGGATTTAGTTTAATATATATTTCGTCTAAAAGCCATAATAGGGAATAGGCATCAATTGTATTTGGTACAGATATCCCATTTACTCCCAGAAAGTTAATAAACATTTTATATTGTCTATTTTTTTCTGTGTAATCTAATTTCATATCATTAGTTACAATAATTTTATTTGTTTCCATTATATTAAATCCTCCAAGGATCACATGTTTTCTCCGCCCGTCTCTTCAAGCTTCTTTTGCGTTGTTTTTAATTCAATGCCGTCAATAACTATTTGAGTTGATTCTTTTCCCATATAATTGTTGATTTGACTGCGCCCAACAATATTAACTTCGTAAAACTCATCTGGTTTTATCTGATCCAAAGTTTCTTCCGCAGAGAACATTATAAATGTAATTCCATTATAATTAATGCGCAAAGTATTATTTTTTGGACCAATCCGCTTAATAGCTGAGCCATCTAAATCAACAGTAAAGGCGAACTTAGGTTGTGGGATTCCAGCCCCATAAACTTTTATTGCTTTTGCGAAATCAGTAAGCATAATAGTGTTTACACGGTTTTTAAACCAGTAATCTACTTCGTATGTTTCATTTGTAAAATCAATATTTTTTAACTTTTCATTTGCATCGGTTAAGAACTTTTTATATCCTTCTTCGGTAAACCAAACACCAAACGCATTACCATGTCCTTCGACAAAATCTGCATCATGAGTGCTTCTGATAAAGTCCATGAATGAACTTAATCCGTCGAACTCTTTCGAGCGTCCAGAACCGCAATAAAGCTCTTTCCCATCAATATTAGTTTTTCTTAAAACAAGAGAGGGCTTATTATAGGTTTTAACTAATTCCATCGCCGTTAAACCAGTAAGAGTAGGATTTAATTTATCTAACTCGTTCTCTTCAAGTTTGACCGCAATAACCTTATTATCATTAAGTTTTAGCTCGTCAATCTTCTTGCGTAAGAATTCAGAACTACGCTTTTTAGCATTATCTTGACGAGACTTAGCGTTTGCCGCGATACGCGCCGCGTACTGATAAACAGATTCGCTACGCTTTTCTCCGCGGAATTCACTTTCTATAACACGGTTATCGTTGTTGGAGAGCATTGCGCTGAAAAGTGCTTCCTTCTCATCTTGTTCTCCACTGCGGATTAAGCCATTAATAAGCGGCGCAATATAGAAAGCTACATCAATTTTGCTAGGATGCGCAGCATCAGGAATAGAATAACTCTGTTTGAGCAAAAGTGCTTGGAACATTTTATTACGAATGTTATTTAATCCATAGAAAATAATATAGTTGTTACCAAGTGTGCGGGTGTCCATCATATCACTGATGATGCCTAGTGCAGCAAGATCCATGTACTTTTCGTCGATGCCGTGATTTCCGCCGCAGTATACCCCTACATAAGCCCGTATAAACATAAATACGATGCCTGCACCGCTAAGATATTTATTCGAGAACCCTTTGCTATCCTGATTATTTATTATGCACAAGCGAATATCAAAAGGAGCTTTAAGTAAATCGTCCATTTCGTGATGGTCAAGAATTAAAATCTTTTTGCCGCGTTTTAAAAGTTCTTTTTGCTCATCGACTTGCATAGAACCAGCATCGGGGATAACAACCAATGAGCAATCATCGGGAACCGCATCTGGTTTAATACCGTGGTCTTTAGCACTATGAAGTTTGTAAGTGATACTGGCGTTTGGCGCGATTTCTTTAACGAATGAATAAAATATTGCCGCAGAAGTAAAACCATCAACATCGCAGTCTGGCTGCAAATAAATCTTTTCATTATTTGCTAACGCGTCGTGCAACATAGTAATTCCCTGTTGCATATTGTCGAGCTTCCAGGGGTCGTCAATGTCTGTCGCCGCGGGAGCAATAATGAAACTACTCGTTTTTTCAAGAGGAATTCCAAGTGTTACTAGGTAATCAGATAAGTAGTTGTGAACTCCTGATACATCTTTAATACAATTTTGTTTTAATACTATTTTTTTCATTTACATATCCTCTCTTTGAGATAATAACTTTTCAAAATATTCTTTTCCTTCGTCAATCGGGCTGTCTTTATATTTCATTCCCAAATCATAATCAATTAAGATACTTGTCGCAAAGTAAGGAACAAGAATCTTTGCAATTTTTCTATACTCTTCTCTTTTAGCTAACATTTGCTCTGTTGTTTCATAGTCTGCATCGTAACCAAGAATTACACGAGTAACTCCGAGATCAAGCATTTCTTTAATATGCGAAGCGGTCATATTTTTGCCTAATGTTGCAAGAGCAATATTATCTTTGTAAAAACCACCATATTTCATAACGCTCTTCTCACCTTCAAAAATCATTACTGTTCTTTTGCGGCGAATTGCGTCTTGATTCTGATAAATTCCATAAAGGCTTCTACCAGTGGGGTAAGACAAACAAATGTTGTTATACCAAAGTGGGGCATATTTAGCTGGTGCATCCGGGTCTAAGAAACGACCGCGCACTCCAATTAAATTGCCTTTTATATCGTAATTAGGAATAACTATGCAATTATTAACCGGATCGTACTTAACATCAAACAATTTCATCTGTTCAAGGCTTATGCCTTCTTCTAACCAAGGAGTAAACGCTTCTTCGTCCCAAGTATAGCGTGAAAGCAAACTCTTGTCATACGCTTTGAGCGCCGGCAACTTATCAACAGTTACTACGCTCATCAACTCGTTGATATACTTGAAATCTTCGATTTGGCTAGTATAATAATCTACTGGCTCATCGTCGCAATCGCAAAGTATAACTGCATCGTGCAAAGTAATTTCTTTGCCGCGCAATTTCTCCATCTTAACAAGTAAGTGGAAAATATCAAATAGCTCATCGCACTCCGTATAACAACGGAATAAGTGAGTATTCTTATAATAATATAGTTTCGGACTGCCGCCTTCTAAGTTATGGCAGCACGTAGGAAATACTATAAAGTTTTCATTTTCTTGACGAGGTTCAACATTGAACTGACCGAGTATTTCTTTTACTCTTTCATCGGTCATCTCCTCACGGAGTTCTCGTAATGTTTTACTAGGCATTTTGTAACACCTCCGCAGGAATTTCTTCAATCTTACTATACAAATTATCACTAAACTTAACTACGCCGGCTTTTAATCCATTCTGATTTTCCCATGGATGATATGAGTCATCTGTGATGAATAAGTCTTTTGCGCGGCAAGTTCCATAATCAAACTTTCGGAATATCTTAATTGCGCTCATAGAGCCGCGACGGTTTTTATAAACATCGAGAACAAGGTTTGGGCCGCTTTCTCCGTATTTGGCCATCAACTCCGCGATTTCCTTTTTCTCATCTTCTTGTAAACGAACACCGATAATACCAATATCTACCTTATCTACAATGGCCTTAGAACCACGAATTAAATTTTGATTTCGAGGACCAGCTTTTTCCCATCCACCATTTAATTGAGTTGCTGTTTCAATAAATACTTGATAGGTCGCGGCCAATTCCTTCAGTGTGTTCGACATCATCATCAACACAACATCTTCACGAATATCTAAATCGCGGAACTCTTCCAATAATCCAGGACTACTGAAAATATAGTCATAGAAAATATATTCAATTCCATCTTGAATAATGTATTTTGCAATTTTTGCGCGAACTTCGGCTCTGCTAGGATCTGGCATAACTTCGATTACAAAATTCGAGCCAAACTTATCTATTATATTTAAAGCAATAGCCAATCTTACTCTTTCATCAGCCGTATATTGACCAAGCAAAATATGCTCTTCGTTAATACCTGAAACATAAGCAAGGAGAAGCGTTTGAATTTCATCAGCCGTCATTTCGGTTGCAATAAACAATACTTTCTTTAATCTTTCGCGGCAATGTATTTTGCACTTATCATCTACCCATGGTAAAGAAATTGCGCAAGCATTACCAACCATATGACGAGTTTTTCCTGCGCCGCTAGGAGCGCTATAAACATATAGTTTGCCTAAACGCGCACCACGGATACCAAAGTTTAGAATATCACCATCAAGTGGTAATCCCATTTCTGGGTTAGCTTCAAGATCTTCAACAAGTTTGCGAAGTCCTTTGCTTGCTAATTGAGATGTTGTTTCATTTTTGCCAACATGGCGATTTTCAATATCAACCAAACGCTGACGAATTTTATTTGGGATCTCTTCGATTTTTGTTGTGTTTAACTTCTCGTCTTCTTCGTTTCTATCAAGAATGCTTTTGTCTGTATCATAAAATTCTTTAATATCGAAACCATTCGCGCGCAAATCACGAAGAATTGAAAACTTTTTTACACGGTCATAGAAAACATCAAAAGAACCTTCATCAAATTGCGGATTCTTAATAAGATTGTAGCAATCTGTTACTACTTGATAACCATGATTTTGAGTATAATACTCATATTGTTCTGGTAGACCTTTAAGATACAGGTCTAATACTTGCGGCGTAACTTCGACAGAGCCGCTTTTCTCCATGTTATAGATTGCGGCAAAAAGAATCTGTTGTAATGGCTGATTAAAATCATCGACGCCTAAAACGTGTCTCTCGTCATCCAAAATGAGAGGTCGATGCATTAACTGGCCAATAACATACAAGCTAGCGTTGCTATCTGTTAAATCATTCTTTTTATTTTCCGCCATTATCGTCTCCGCTTATATCTATCTTTGTTAAATCAATCTGCTCAAGTTTTCGCGGAATTTTTCGTTCTGCGATAACTTTTACATTTACATTATATACTAGCTTATCCTGCGCGGAAGTAGTTTCTATAATTAAAGCTTCAGCTTCCTTCTGAGCCTTTTTCTTCGCTAAATCATTAAAATATTTACGAGCATCATCTATGACATCTGGAACAAACCAAATGCCATATAACTTTTCGAGTTTATGCCCTTGAACTTCTACGTAATAAGAAACCGCACGAGCAATGTCGAGCGGTGAGTAATTTAATTCAACTATAAACCTATTTAGTTGACCATTTATACTCTTTGGGAGTGCGCAGTTTGGAGCCAACTGTAAATAGTTACGAATATGGTTATCTAAATCACTCTTACTAAAAACCGTCGGCATTATTGAACGTCAACATTTAACTGCGCTGCTAAGTTCATGAAGAAAGCATTGGCGGCTAAAAGTTTGCCAGTATCGTTAATATCGGTCTGACTAACTTTCTTACCAATCTGTTTAGTGCAATAATCACTTACGATTTGTGAGCATTCTTTATGGGTATATAAAGTTGCAATTTCGTTCTTTACTTTTTCTTTTAAGCTATCAAATTCAGTCTGACTTAAAGTTACTTGAGCAACTGTTTTCGCCGCGGAAAAAGCATCATCAATATTCAAATCAATTGAAGGTAAATCTTCTCCACGATAGACATATAATCCAAGACCATGACGAGCGATTGCTTTTGTCATACCACGTTGAATTGCGTTGTTAACATCAGAACTTGTGACATCTGCAATAAGCATCGCCGCGTTTTTATGATTAAGAATAGGATAATATTCAATTTCTTCATCGCCGCAAACAGTAACACTTACTTTTACCCAGCAAGTTTTACCATCATCAAAATATGGACGACCATCAGTCGTTTCATATACTTTACGACTTGCAGTCGGATGCATGAGTTTTAACTGATCCCAAGCATCTGCCCAGCTGATATAATTGAAGCCCATCTTCTTAGACATCTTGTCTTTGAAGTCGAACTTCGACATATCTTTATAATTATAGATTTCTTCTGTTTTCTTTAATTCTTCCATACATATCGTCCTTTGTGAATAAAATAGTGAAATGGAGGAGAGTTATTGCGCTCTCCTCCAAGGTTTAATTAGATGAGATTATCCATCTGTGACGCAGCGGGTTTTGTCTCGATGTCATCAGCAGCGGTCGTATCAGCATCAGAAGAAGCATCCTCAGCAGTGGCCGCGTTCTTAGCACGATTCTGGATGTCCATATCAGCTTCAACACGACTTGCTTTGAATTTCTTCATTTCGTCCATTACATAAGCGGTATCGCCAGTAATAGGATTGTCGCCAGTAGTAATATAGAAATACTTATTGGTAACTATATAAGCGCGAGCGGTTGGCGTACCAAACGCTGGTTTATCGTCTTTCTTTTCAATGCGCTGAGAGACATAGCGTAGATCACCACTGAACTTAACAGTCGCGCCAATAGAATACAATCTATTGATGCTGTCAATGATATCAGTACGATCCGGTGCGACGTGGAAGTGGAACATCGAAGCAGAAGTGCCTTTAGTGTTCTCTTGACCACAGATTAACTCATAGATGTAAGGTACTGTTTCACCCTTACGAGTTTTTGCCGCAAGTTTAGTTGCAACATAGCCAGAGAATTCAAATGTTGCGCTATCAGTTGTCTCCGAAATAGGAGCTTCGCTAATAAAACGACCATTCAATCTCTGCTCGACTGCAATAACAGAAGTCTTCGCACTCCAGAAACGGTTCTCACTAAGATAGCCAGTAACTGAAACACGACGATTTATCAAATTGGCAAGATTCTTGTAGGACGCATAAAGTTTATTAGGCTGTCCTGCTTGAGTAGTATCGAAAGCGTAGAGACGGATTGGGAATAATTCATCCTTTCCATCAATAACGCACTTTATAATGATATCTCCGGAAATATATGATTTTCCAACGGATTTACCACTTTTTGCAACACCTTCGCGGAGTCTATTCTCAACAAGTGTTCCAATAATTCTAATTAAGTTTTGTCTTTCTTTTTCCATAAAATTCCATTCTTTAGTTCTAGTAAGTTAGCCACGCTTATTTCGAATATTTAATTTAATAATTAGTCCGCGTCGACGACGTAGTCCTTACCAGCATCGGTAAGAATATAAGTAACATACTCTTTTGGAGCGGTGACACCAGCCTTATTCGTGAAATCACGAGTGGTAGTGCCTTTCTCAACTAAGCCCCTCTTAAAGAGAGAGTTCATAATTGGGTGGATGCCTTTAACACCGACAAGCGCCTCAATATCTGAGCCAACCCAACCAACATCGGGCATCTCATTGATGTGCTCCTGCATATAGCCAAGAACTGTCTTGCAGTTATCGGTCAAAGGTCCTAAAGTTTTTTCTGACATAGTAATTTTTAAATCTCCTTGATTTATTTTTAATTTATATACAAAGAGCTATAGAAGTATTGGCTGCGTACTTCTTTACTCTTTTGTAACTATTTTATATTAGTATTATTTTATATTATTA
>Ga0183101_1000337_pt1 | contig 16815 bp, 18 predicted proteins | sample Biomet3_FD_127790 | JGI IMG/M metagenome (GOLD analysis project Ga0183101, IMG submission 127790) | Microbial communities from bioreactor (seeded with sewage sludge) at LBNL, California, USA - Biofuel metagenome 3 | ecosystem: Engineered > Bioreactor > Anaerobic > Unclassified ... | reverse complement strand
CGGTGTTGTCGTTTGGACAGTCAATGGACTGGACATCTTTTAACACGTAGCCCATCGTGAGATTGTTTTTCTTCATGTAATCGTTAGTGAATTTCACGTCGGCACAGGTGAACGGGACACCATCATTCCATATGGCATTTTTTGCCAGGTTAAATGTCCAGGTCCGTGCGTCATCAGAAACATTCCAGCTCTCTGCAAGGGCTGGGTCAAATTTCCCGTTCCGGTCCTTGACGACAAGACCTTCCATGATCCCGGTCGGTGTTCCTCCTTTCTGCATACTGCTGGTGTACGTGATTGAGGAGGTATCTTCGACCGGAATAATAACGTCCGTGGCAGATACACGGGTCAGGGTTGCATTTTCCGGTGCAGTACTGGAAGTACAGCCGGAAAAGAAACAGGATATCAGGAGGAAGGATACGCACAGGACACAGAAAAGACCGGTGCGGTGCGCTCGCATATGCAATGTGATCTTCATGGTAATCCCAGTGGGAATTTTTCGCGTTTTTTAAAATCCTGTGAATAATCGAACCCGACGTTATTTAACAATTGTTTTTTAATATTTGAAAATAGTTTACCATAAATTGTTTACTTAACTCCTGCGGGCGAAGTTCTCCGGGCGTTTTCTTTCCACATGACTTCTCATGAGTATAAATTATCATGGAAATCTTGGGGAACTTTCGAAAAATCTCACCCCAAATTCCATCAGCTCATGAAAAATGGAGGAGTCAATTAAAATATATTTACTTCTCAAATATATCAAATAGAATTACCAAAATTTATATTGGTGCAGGTGCCAGTACGGAATGATAGTTATGGGATCCGCACAGGACATCATGCAGACATTTGCAGACAAGGAGATCCGCGTACACTTTAATTCCTACAATGGGTGGGTGTACAAAAAGGCACCGTCACCGGTCACACGCGATCCGGTATTTCTCATTTCGCGGGATATCAGGGGAAGAAAAGAGACCGTTGCCCTTTTAGTTTCTTTTGATGCTGAACCATCCGTTACCGCACTCACGGCGATCTCTGCCGGATATACGGGAAGGAAAGGACTCAAAGGCCGCTACCTGCTCGTCCCGAAAGATGCAGATGTGTCGGCAGTTCCAAAGGACATTCATATCCTGTCCATGAACGCGTTTGGGTTTGCAGACGGGGAACTGGTCTGGCTGGCAAAAAAGAAAGGTGCGAGGCATTACCCACAACCGGAAGAAACAGTAGCGGCAGCCGCTGCCGGTCCGGTATGCGAGCCGCATGCGGCATAAGATCAAACCTTCCGAGGTCTACACTTTTTTTAGGGTATTTTCCTTTTTCTAGGGGTTTTTCAAAACAGCTGAAGGCTACCTGGGTCTGGGTTTACGGATGTGTTCTTTTACAAAAAACAGGGCTTTATTTCAGCCAAGGAATAGTTCAGCAATACTCAGATAAATTATTGTAAATGTAATAAATTTAACTTACATTAATTATCAAATGATCATGGTTAAATACCGTTTTTTATAATGAATATGATGGCATGGTGGTTTGATCCCAGTGAAATCGATCCGCCACTGCACACAAAGCCAATTTTCTGTACCAGAGGGAAAAACATGCAGTATCTGAGATGTATGACGAGAAAAAATGGCGAAGATGGGGTTTCGCCGGTAGTTGGCGTGATGCTGATGCTGGTAGTTACCATCATCATAGCAGCAGTCGTCAGCGGTTTTGCCGGCGGACTGATCGGGGGAAGTACCCAGAAGGTGCCCACCCTTGCCATGAATGTGAAGATCATCAACATGGGGAGCTGGGTCGGGAGCGGATTCTTTGCAACCGTGACCGGTGTCAGTGACCCCATCCAGACCAAGGATCTCAAGGTTACGACCTCGTGGTCGACAACCAAAAAGTACGATCCGGGATATGCGACGAACACATCGGCTGGCATTGCAGACATCGGTTCGACGTTCACGGGTGGAAGCACTTGTGTGCCCTTAAGTGCGAATGTCAACCGTATGGCAGGAGGTAGTTATTCAGTAACTGCACCATTAGGATTTGGTGCCGGTGTTAACGGTTCAGCTACGATCAGCGATACAAACCCCACAAAACCCACCTCCCTCCAGGATTTCGGGAACTACTCGATTGCATCGGGAACTACCATGTACGGTGTGCCGTGTGGTGCAAAAAGCTGGGCATGGGTCGGCGGCCAGGCAGGGGCAACAAGCAGTACAACCGGCTATGGTGTCAGCAGTCCCTATATCTACACCAGTGATGTCATGACCAACGGGTATATCGATCCAGCGCAGGCAATCCTCGGGACCGGATGGGAGAACCTCCGTTCAGGGGATATCGTGAACGTGCGAGTGGTCCACATACCGAGCGGTAAAGTGATCTTCCAGAAAGATGTGGTGGTGACTGAAGCATGAGAACCCTCAAAAAAAGCGGATTTACTGAGCGTGCAGTCTCGCCGGTCGTCGGTGTCATGCTGATGCTCGTAGTAGTGATCATTATTGCGGCGATTGTAAGCGGCATAGCCGGCGGCATGGTATCGGGACAGAAGAAAGTGCCGCAAGCTACAATCCAGGCCACCTTCAGCCAGTCAGGAGGTATGACGATCACTCACGCCGGTGGCGACCCGCTCCCGACAGCAAACCTAATCTTTACGGTTGCCGACAACCCGGAGTTCGGGCAGGGCCTCAGTGCGGTGACAACCCAGGTACTCAACGCATCGCTCATTCAGAATGCAAACGGCGATCTATTGAAACTCACTGACGGCACGTCAAATATAACGGCATTCAAGGCTGGGGACACGCTTCTCATCACTCGCCAGAACCTTGACCCGCAGTTCTTCCAACCTGCAGTTGCGCCATGTGATGGAACAGCAACAACTCACAGCACAACATCACCAGCCTGCACAGGCAATAAAAAGAACTACGCAGTCTATTGGGCCGGATCCGGTTGGGCATACGAGGGGTCCTTTCCGTCGTTCTGGAACCTTGATTTCGTGAATCCGGACAATGCAGGGAAAACCTTCTCGTTCACGGTATCGGACAAGGCAGGGAACACCATATCGAGCAGCGATGTGACGATCACACCGTAATGGAGGAAGAACATGTACAAAAAACAATCAATATACAGAAAATTTTCTGGTAACCTCCAGAAAGAGACTGCTATCTCACCGGTTGTCGGCGTCATGCTGATGCTCGTGGTCACCATCATCATTGCGGCAGTCGTGAGCGGCTTTGCTGGCGGGCTGATCGGTGGAACTAGCCAGAAGGTTCCTACCCTTACCATGGATATTTCAATTGCGAATAACGGCGTCTGGTCGGGCAGCCACTTTTCCGCAAAAGTGACCGGTGTTGATCAGGGGCTCTCGACCCGGGATCTCAAGATCGTGACAAACTGGAATAAGATTGTCGGGGATACTAATGTAGGAAACCTCACAACAATCTTGGGCAGCGGGACAAATACAAACCTCAATTACAAGCCCTGTACGTTCATGACCAATGCAAACTGGGAGTATAACTCCCCGCTGGGATACGGAACCGGCGTAAACGGTACCGTATGGCCGTGGCAGCCTTTCGACCCACCGGAGAATCCGGGAAACCTTGGACCATCCTACGCTCTTGCACCTGACGACGCAAGGAGTCCGAACGGCGACCGCCAGTGGTTCGGGAACTACAACCTTGTCACCGGAACTACTATGTATGCCGAACCATTTGGCCATTCAGATGGCCCGACCGGAGGACAGACCGGTACCGGATTCACCGTTGGGTATGGTGTCGGCGACAGCGGTACGCCGTATGAGTATACGTATGGTACTGATTCAAGCGGCAACGCAGACTTTGAATCAACCGATACCGATCAGATGATGGCAGTTCTCGGCAAAAACTGGAATGCGCTTAGGGCAGGTGACACCGTCAATGTCCGGGTCATCTACGTGCCGACAGGAAAGACGATCCTGAATAAGGACGTTACCGTGGAGGGATAAATGATGAGACAAAAACAGGAACAGGCAGTTTCGCCCGTGGTGGGAGTTATGCTGATGCTTGTCGTCACCATCATCATCGCGGCGCTCGTGAGTGCATTTGCGGGGGGGATGGCACAAACCAGTGACAAAGCCCCACAGGCAACAATACAGGGTACCTTCAGCCAGGCAAACGGCCTCACGCTCTATCACAATGGAGGAGATACTCTCACCACAAAGGATCTCGTCATCTCGCTGACAGCATCCAGTGAATTCGGCGAGGGGATGGACAGGACAGCCGTAGTCCTCAACAAGACTATGATCACGGATACCAACGGAAATCCCTGGATGAATATTACCGAAGGAACCATTGGTGTTCCGGCATTTACCCCGGGTTCGACTATGGTGGTCAACCGCACCAACCTGATAGCAATTGGAAGTGCCAGCGGTGCAGGAAAACTATTTGCTACTTCTGCGGGATCCTCGACTGGTTCCCGCCAGTGGTATACAACTTCGCTCCTGAACCCTGCCAATGTGGGCAAGAACATTATCATCGAGATTGACACCACCAAGGGACAGATGATAGCAAAAACCAAAATCCCGGTAAAGTCATAACCGATGGAATCAGTTTACCTCAAAAATTTTTTTTGCTATCGGAGCCATTTTTAAAAAAATCAAATTATACGATCACCAGACCCTTTTTTTCTCCCGGTAATTTTAGGGAGGGGGCTTCGTTCTATCAATTTTCATGACACTTACACGAAATTATCGCAGGTAACTGATTTGGGATTTAAGCAAATGATCTCAATACCCTACAAAAATATGCACATCTGAAGATTTTCGCAATATTTAATACAACAGTTTACTTATACCATATTGTTAACTATGTGTATTGGAAACACCTGTGGTGGTATGACCACAACGACCATCTATTCAGCAGCGTCAGGAGAACCGGTTACTCTCATTGCAGGGGCGGTAGCTGTCGCAGCATGTATTGTCCTGGCAGCCCTGCTCGTCAGGTATGACCTGATTTCACTGAAGGGAACCGCGTGCAGCGCAATCACCTCATAATCGCCGGTGTTGCAGTACTCTGTGTGGTCTGCATCGGTATCGCAGTCTTATCTGCAACCGGGGGTACCCTGCCGGGTACCGCCCCGACAACAATTACCGTCATGATGCCGTACGATCAGAATATCGGTTCGGTGATGACAAAAATTGCCGGGGATTACGGGCAAAACCATAACATCCGGATCGATCTCGTCAGCGTCAAAGGCCGTCAGTCCATGGTAAACGAGATCACAATCGGGAATATATCTCCGGATATCGTGATTATCGAGAAGACCTACCCGCTGTTCAACCTGAGCGGTCTTGAAAAACTCGAACAGCGGGATCTGGTAGAGGACAGTACATTCCTGTGCCGGTCAGATGCCGTACTCGTTACCGGTTCGGGCAGTTCTCTCCAGAACATCAGTGAAATTGCCGGCAAGAAAGTCGCCATGGTGGACCTGGAAAAGTATCATAGCCCCGGCGGATGCCTTGCAAACTTTATCGTAGCTGACGTCAATGCCACGGTAACACCGGTCATGGTATCCGGAATTCCCGAAGCCTATAATGCTGTTGTAACCTCTTCTGCGGATGTAACCTGCATCTGGCGATCGGAGTATCTCGAACAACAGGCAAATGGTGGAAACACCGTGGCAGCAACCACGCTTCCCGAGTATGGAATGGACAATTATATCGCTCTTATGAAAAACGGAAAGAATCCCGCTGAAGCAGCGTCATTTATGGACTACGTTGTCGCCCATAAAAACGAATTTGACGAATAAATTTTTCCGCCATTTTTATTTTCTCTGCGCAATATGCAGAAGGTTCCCATTACGGATCGTCTCCCGCCACTGTACCCACCGGTCGTCTACCTGTTGAACACAGACAGCGGATTCGCGTTCTGCATCGTCCGGAACGATGATCCCGGCAATACCGCCATCGCGGAAAAAGATCCGCCGGGTCCCCATCAGGGCAAGCACCGGGTCGTGGGTTGCGATGAATGAAATTTTTTCTTTTTTCACCAACAGCTCGATTGCCCGCCGACGGTTAATCCCGGCATTCTCGATCTCATCGATGAGAACCACCGGGGAAGGGCTCAGCAGGGCTGTATCTGCAATCATAAGAGCCCGGGATTGTCCCCCACTCAACTGCGTCACGGAAACTTTCCCGGTAAACTTTTCACCGGCTAAATCGTTTGCTGCGGCAAGAATAGTCCTGACCATCACATCGGCATCAGGAACAAGCCTCGCTTCTGCATGGAGTTTCAGGAAATCCTCAACGGCAAGATCCATCACGAAGTTCATTTGCTGGGAAAGCTGTGCTACGATCTTCTGCCCGAATGCTCCTTCCGCTGCCATATCGGGGACCATGCCGTTGACCAGAACACGCCTCCCAGAAACCGTATCTCCCTGTGCAAGCGCTTCGATATCGGACAGGAACCGGCTTTTTCCCGATCCCGTTGGTCCGACCACACAGATGATATCCCCGGGTGAACAGGTAAGTGTGAGGTCCTCTTTTTCTTTGTTCTTGTTAGTCCCACCAAGGATAGTCAGTGTTCGGATCTCCATTATTTTGCCTCAGTTCAATTTTCGTTTCGCGACACCTTATCAGATTTCGGAAAATCCATCCGACGGACATTTCCTATCTGGAAGGTTCTTCCAATCCGTGTCTCGCCAAGGCAGTACGAGCACAAAGCCGCCGGCATAGCAAACCGGAGCACGGCATCCTTGACAGTTTCAACCTGCGGGACATCGGAAAGATGGCGCATGAGACCGGCAATTCCCTGGCCGGTCAGTCCGTTCATCATGACGATCGCAGCTTTTGGATTTGAACGCGATGTACGGAAAGCAAAAACCTCCCGTTCAGCCTGGGAGACAACATCCCCCTTGGTAATGACTACTACATCGGCAAGGCGGAGCATCGGTCCGATCTTCCGGGGCGTGTTTACACCACTTAGTACATCGACCACGCAGATACCTGTCACCCCCCGTATATGTGGGGAACAGCGGCAGCACAGGCCGGCACTTTCCGTTATGAGAAGTGCAAACCCGCTCTTCTTTCCCCATTCCACGCACTCCTCAATATTTGCAATAAAAAAATGATCCGGGCAAAGTCCCCCGGAAAGGCCGGTGGCGACAGGGACGCTGGCTTTTTCGTAGATCTCCGTATCGTCCGGAGAGAGACAGTCAAACTTCACCACCCCGGTGGATATCCCCTGTGATCGGAATGCCGCTATCATATGGAGAATGACAGAAGTTTTTCCTGAAGACGGGGGGCCTGCTACTGTGATCAGTTTCATTGCCGCCTTCCCGTTTTTGCAAAATATATATTGGTAAATTCCCGGGTGATCATATCGATCTCGTAACCAATATCATGGGTAGTAAGATAGTCCCACCCCACCCAGTCAAAAACCGAATCGCGGGGGACACAGGGCGGGACTTCTGAAACCATACTGGGGAGGCTCACACCGGAAAAGATTGCCCCGGTTTTCTCACCGGCAAGATACGAAACCAGTGATTCAAGTTCCTCCCGCCGGTTTTTCTTTACGATCATGGTAACCGGGCTGACAATTGCACCATCTTTAGGCCAGATAATGGTTACATTTTTTGTGTTCTTTGCAATATTTGCAAAAAAAAGGGGCATAATTGATATCGGAGGGGCATGCGCTTTTAGCGAACCTGCATTTTTTACCATCTGTGCCGGATGGACATCTGCGCCTACGGAACGCGCAAAATCCCTGACTCCCGAGATCCCGATCTCTTTAAACAGCGTAAGGAGCACAGTTTCACAGATGAAACCGTCCTGCCCGCGAATGGAAATGGAATCGCGGTATTCGGGCCTGATGAGATCGGACCATCTCTCGGGAACAGGCAGGTCGCCCATACGTTCGTTGTCAATGACCAGTACCTCGATATTTGCTCCCATGACCGAATAATGACCGTCAGGATCACGAAGATCAAGATGGTCGTAGGGTGATCCTGATGAATCCAAAACATCGGAAAAGTAATTCTTTTTCTTAAAATGTTCTATAAAATACCTGTGGTAATACCCGTTAAGGCCGGGAGAAATGACTATGTCCGGCATATCGTCAATTGTCCGGAACCCGTTGATATGCTGGTAATAAGCAAGCTGGTTGTTCGCGTTGGATTCCACAAGATAATGAAACGGCGGAGCCCCGCCCCATTCATTCTGAAGAAATGCAGAGAATGCACCGTGAAATGGTATCTTGACTGGACAGGGAAGAAGGGCTAAAAACTGTAGATCTTTCTGGTTATAACTTCGGGAGGCAAGAGTTTCCTGTGCAGATACCTGGTGAGCTGCGATCTGTTCTTCGAGAAGCGATATAAATCCCTTGCAATCAATATTCCGGTCTGCCAGTATCTCGCGGAGCGTTGCTGTGACTTCCCCGTCTGAACGGACAACTGCATCAACAAGTGTGTCAAACCCATATGTGCGGAACAGGTGCTTTGCCCCGCGGTATTTTTTCAGAATTTCATCAACACGGCTGTCAGGGCAGATAGAAATTACCGGGCTTTCTTTTTTCTCCATGAGATACCAAAGTCTCCTGCCCTAGTTTTATCCTTCATCAGGCATTAAGTGTTGACTTTCCGGATTATTAACTTAAATCAATATATATAACAGGAAAACACCTGAAAAAAATCTGTCAGGAAATAGCAAAAGCCACCTCACGCGGAAATGATTAAGGAGTCCGTTGTATACTAATCCTGATTGGATACTATGCAGGATCCTGAAAAACCAATTGTGGGGATTCTCTTTTGCACATAATAGAGATGTCGGTAGAAAATAAGAAATATTACCTAAGTGTGGAAATTGATAGAGCCGTGTGCTCCTCTTCTGAAGGGCAGGGGTGAGTCTGTATCCTCCCTTATATCGGGGTCCATAAGGGACATTTGTTCTCACGTTATAAAAATATAAAATCCGGGTCCATAATGTGCAAATAATTTCCATTTCCGCAGGTAATCCCTACGAATTCCGCAATTTTTCGGTTTCCCGAAATATCCTGGCCAAAATACAAAAACCCTGTAATCAGCCCTGTTTGACAAAATACGCCTAATTTGAAAAGAGGGGGGGGGCTGTGGAGGATGCACTCTTCCGGAGGATCCCCCTCCGACGAAGGATGATCGGGCAGTTCAGTCCGGGACAGGTTCTTTTTGATCCGTCCCCTCAGCACCCGGCCGTTCTTTCCCCTGTCCCTCCTCCTTTTTTGGACACGGAGGAGATTTTTGCAAAAGGATTGTCCCGTCCCGGCCAAGCTCGCACAGGCCGGTATCGCTGACCCTAAAAAACCGCCAGCAGTAATCGGGCGAACAGATCCAGAGCTCGCGCGAGATTTTCGCTGATGAAGGATACATTTTCAGGCCGGCAAGCTCGTCGTATGCCTCCCGGTCCAGCCACTGAGGGGTACAGCGGATGTAGCGCATGCGTTTGATCTTTACCAAAACCAGACACGAGGGAACGGAAACAGAAAAATCGGCAAGCATACCCGGGCCGCGCTCGTAATACTGAATAAGCCCGCGCTTTTTTGCAATCGGCTCCGCTTCCTCCAGTGCCCGGACCGGGTGCCGGCCCCGCGTCACGCTACTCCTCCGGATACCCGGTTGAACAGGTACATGAGAAAAATTTTACATACAAAATGAGAAAGCCTTTCCAGTCAGACCAGAATCCAACTCGGGACAACCCAATCCGGATACAAAAAACGTAAGCTGACACTCAGCGCAGAGACCGTCTCCCTCACAGGGTTTGGTTCGATCCCTGAAGAGACCCTAGCCAAAGGAAGATCCGGGCATCATTTCTTCAAATAATCCGTGGAGACGATAACAATTCTTCGCCATGAATCCTGACGGAATCCGAGTTAGTTAAAAAATGTTAACAAAATACAAAGTAAATCTGTCGGGTTTATTATCGGAGTAATACCATACCGGTCTGTCACGTCACAATAAGAAGACCGGGACCTTCAGATACAACGGATCCCGTGAAAGGAAAATTTCCATGAGATGCAACTATTGCGAAAGGGCCTGCGATATTCAGGAAGGACAAAACGGGTACTGCCGGATGTACCGGAACAGAATGGGAACAATTGTGGAGAACTACCCGGACCGGTACCTTAACATCTACCCGGTCTCTGCCGAGTCCATCCCGATGATCCACTTCTGCCCGAACGGGATTTTTTTACTGATCAGCACCATGGGCTGCAACTTTGCCTGCGACGGGTGCATCTCGGAATTCCAGACCACCCGGCCAGGTACCCTCCAGGAAGTCCTCGTCCCGCACACCCCTATAGAGATCCTTGCCACGGCACGGGAGTATTCCTGTCGGGGCATCACCTTCTGCCTCAACGAACCCGCGGTCTCGTTTCCCACGTTCCTCCGGGTAGCAAAAGCAGCAAAAGAGGCCGCACTCCTTGTCGGGTGCTCAAGCAACGGCTACATGACACAGGAAACGCTTCAGGCACTGATCCCGATCCTTGACTTTGTCAACATCGGCCTCAAGGGCTCTTCCGATGAACGCTACCGGGAATGCGGCGCAGGATCTGCCGTCCCGGTGTACCGGAACCTCAAAACCCTGTACGAAAACGGTGTGGCAGTCGAGGTCTCTGTCATGTACATCAACGGGAGGGAACAGGAAGTTATCGGGGCAGCGGAACGCGTCCGTGCAATCTCGCCGTCAATCCCGTTCCAGGTCATGCGCTTTATGGCAACCCATGAAACGCTCGAACCCATGGCACCGACACGGGCGCAGGGCGAGGCGCTCTGTACTGCCCTGCGAAAATATGTCGATCACGTCTACCTGTTCAATACCCCGGGGACTGCCGAGCTCGATTCGCGTTGCCCTGCCTGCGGCAAAGTCCTCATCCACCGGGTCTTCTTCGGACCCATGGCTGCCCGGACCCTTGCCTGCCCATTGGACGGGACATGCAGCTGTGGGTACCGGTTCCCATACAAAGGGACAATCGACCCGGTCTTTGAAGGGGAGGTCCAGACGCTCGGTGGCTACCGGTCCATTATGGGGGCACAGGTAGTGAGCGGCATCCTTGCCACGCTCGGCGTTACCGATGAAAAGGTGATCGACCGGGTTGCAAATACGCTGATCATCAACGGGTACCTTACCGACTTCGCTGCGCATTCCGGCAGCATCGGGGCCTGGCTTGACATGGTCCGGTACCTGGCCACTCTTGTTCACCGGGAAGATCCGGCAGACCGGATCTGTCGGTATGTCCTTGGCGTCAAAGACGATGTGCAGAAAAAAACGCCGGTAACCGGTAAACCCCGGGTCTATACGGCATTCGACCATCCGCTCTTTCCGGTATACGCAACAAAACCCATCAACGAACTTGTGGAGATTGCCGGGGGGATCAGCATCAACCGGGAACAGAACTTTACGGAGAGCAAAAATGCCGAATACACCGTTAAAGAGCTCAACCGGCTCGACCCCGAGGTTATCCTTGTCTCAGGCATGTTCAATCCCACGGACTCCGATTTTACTGCCACCTGCAGGGATCTCGGGGTCCGGTGCCGGGCCCTCGATACCGGCCGGGTGTATATCCTCAATGGCGGTCACGGGGACGGTACGGTCAGCTGGGCACTGGGTCTCATGGATGTGGCAAACTGCCTCCACCCGGACCGTTTCCGCTACTCCCTCGAGACCGAACAGGAAAAATACGAGCGTACGAGATGCGACCCGGTCTGCTCAGGAGCTGTTGCACCGGAAGGTGTACCGTGACGCGATCCTCGGACAAAACGCCCAAAAGAAAAACAGTGCTGCCGGACCGGGATATCAAAAATTGGATCGACTGCTACCGGGCATGGACCGGGCCGGAGACCGGGGTTCAAAGGATTGGATCGGCAGGTTTCTGGAACCAGGCATGGAAAGAGCGCACAACCGAACGGCCAGAAAAACCCGAAACCAAAGCGGGCAGGAAAGCGGATAACCGGGCAAAAGCAGTCCTCGATCTGCTCAGCGATTCAGGATTTGGCGTTAAGAATGCACGTATCCTCGATGTCGGGTGCGGTCCGGGTCCCCTTGCCCTTCCCCTTGTACGGGCCGGAGCAAAGGTAACTGCCCTTGACATCTCATCGGAGGCTCTCCGGTATGTACGGGAGAAAGCCGAGAACGAAGGGAATACCATCGAGACGATCGAGTGTTCCTGGTGGGACACGGATATCGACGAACTGGGACTGCGGAACCGGTTTGACCTTGTGATTGCGTCCATGACTCCGTCCGTTAAAGATCTCGAAACCTTCAACCGGGTCGCGGAATGTTCCCGGCGTTACTGTTATTACAGTGGGTCTCTTCCTGGAGGCAGAAACGAGGCCCTGCAGGAGATCTACAAAAATATTCTCGGCCCCAATTTTCCCTCCAAACGGGAGGGCGGCCCCTGGTTTTTGTATTACTTCATGTACCTGTACCTGAACGGTTACCAGCCGCAGGTCCGGATCCATCATCACCGGCAGAAAAAAGAGGCGGAATGGGAGGCGGCAGCCGGCCAGGCGATCCGGTATGTTGACAGGATAAAACCGTGCACCGCGGCAGTGCAAAAGAAAATCCGGAACTATTTCCAAAAAAAATCGGTTGACGGCAAAGTCCCGGTGCGTTCCGACGGGTATATGGGGATGATGGTCTGGGACAAAAACGTGCGGCGGAAGTGAGCCCGCTCACGAAAACACTCCGGGATGCCCCGTTCATGCGTCACGGGAATCACCGGGAGTATTGAGTCCCTCAAGGAGACAAAACCGTACCGTTGGAACTGAAAAGGGAAATGAATGGGTAGGAAAAAAATGTTCAATCATTGTATTTAATAATTACAGGAGTTAAAATAAGGAGGTAGACATGGCTCCGGACATTACTTCGCCCTGTACGGGGACACCCGCCACGGTACCGGGGGTAACCTACTGGCGCGACCGCTGGAAAGCGCAGCGTCTCGCCCTGCTCGAATCACGAAAAGATGAAGGAAAGAGTTTCTGGAACGATAAAAAAGCGATAAAAAGCCATTTCATCCGCGATCTTAACGAATGGCGGGGATTTGCCGAAGCCCGGATCGATGGCATGGGAATCAAAAACGGCTCGCGGGTGCTTGATATCGGTGCCGGGACCGGCACCCTGAGCGTCCCGCTTGCTGCACGCGGGTGCGAGGTTACGGCAATCGAACCGTCGCCCGTGATGGGTGATGCCCTCCTTGAATACCGGGCGCAGCAAAACACTCCTGAAATTACCATTATCCGGAAGCGCTGGGAAGACGTATCTCCCGGAGAACTGGGAGAACCTTACGATGCGGTGATCGCTTCTTACAGTCTCATGGTCAACGATATTGGGGAAGCGGTCGCAAAAATGCAGCAGTGCTGCCGGGGCACTGCTCATATATTCTGGTTTTTGACCCAGCCGCTCTGGGCACAGGTTAATCTAGGGGTCTGGAAACAGATCCACGGCACAGAATTCTGCGGCGAACCGACCGCTGATTGCCTCTGGCAGGCCCTGTACGAGATGGGGATCTATGCAAACCTCGCGGTCGAACCCGGCTGCGACCCCGCTCTCTATCCCACAATCGAGGATGCGGTAAAAGAATTCCACGGTCGGATGAACTGCACGACACCGAAGCAGGACGGGATCCTCAGGGACTATTTCACCCGGACGCTCAAAAAAAGCGACAGGGGATATTTCGTGGACGCCCCGACACTGGGGGCCCACATCTGGTGGGATGCTAGGAAAAACGCTCAGTCTTTTAAAAACTCCTGCCCGTAACAATTCCGTAAGAACAAAATAGTGTTTAACCCATACAGGATACTACGAAAATGGAAAAACATACGATATTACTATCGATCTGCCTGCTCGGCATTCTTATAACCGGGCTGGCTCCGGCAACAGGATCTGAGACTTCCTGTACCCTGACCATACAGTCCATTCCCGATCGGACTGCAGTCAGCATCGATGGCACACTGATCGGGATGACTCCGCTCTCCGGTTACGAACTGTCCTGCGGCAACCATACGGTCCTGGTCAGTGCAAACGGCTATGCGGATTTTGTTGCAGAAAAATCACTTGAACGAGGCAATCCCGAAGTTGTTATCGCAAATCTCCAGCGACTGGATGACCGGGGCACGGTTTACATCACTTCAGATCCTCCCGGGGGAAATCTGTATATCGATGGTGTCTTGAAAGGAAAGACGCCCTTCCTTATCGATGCGCTCATACCAGGTCCCCATGCTGTTCTCATCCGCAAAACCAACTACGAGGATTATACAGACACAATAACAGCAGATCCAGGCAGGATCCCGGAATACCACGAATCCCTCATCCCACTCCCACAAACCGGATTTCTCGGTATTGTTTCGGTCCCGGATAATGCAACAGCATACATTGACGGTGCAGTATTTGGGACAACCCCCACGATGCTTTTGAGGGTGTCGGCAGGAAACCACCAGCTCCTTGTGCAAAAACCCGGGTACTGGAATTATACACAGACACTGGAGATTGCAGGAGGAAGTTCCAGCCTTGTCCAGGCAGACCTCGAAAAAGTTCCTGATGACGGGACACTTATTGCAGATTCTGCCCCGACAGGAGCATCGGTATACATAAACGGCATCTACAAGACGGTGACACCGGTCACTTTTGAAAATATTCCCGCGGGGAATTATACTCTGGAGTTTCGGAAAATCAATTACACATCGCAGAATATCACATTCACGCTTAACGGTGGGGAGATACAAGAGGCGTATGCAGGGCTCACAAAGGATCCGACAGATACGAGCCAGCCGTTTATGCAGGTCTACCATAAAAGTCAGAGTACAGATAGTAATTTGACCGGGAGTAAGCCGGCCGGTTCTGTTATCGAGAAATCATATCAGTGGTACGCACGCGGTCATTTCCAGTCAATAACCTTGCAGATTCCTGAAAGTTTGTATGCGCACTACAAGGATCAGCCGCACTTTACCAATATTACCTCATTAAAAAGGTATACCCTCAGCCAAGAGGACAAGGTCTATCTTCATGATTTGATCGGGCAACTTAAGGATACAAGCGGGAACAAAAACCTTGCAGCACGCAATGATTACCAGAATGTGGCAGCATTTGTCCAGGGCATCCCCTATGCACTGCACACGGATCCGGCAACCGGCCAGACTACTACCGGAGCAAATGATTTCTGGAAGTACCCGGTTGAGACCCTAGCCGATGGAAACGGCGACTGTATTGACGATGCAATCCTTGCTGCTGCGCTCCTCAAGGAGATGAACTACGATGTCGCAATCGTGATATTACCACAGGTCAGCGGAACTTCTGCCGGTCACGCGGTTGTAGGGATTGCATGTGAAAACTGCAATGGGTATTACTATCCTGTCGATGGCAAGAAATATTATTACCTCGATCTTACCGCATCGGGACTGCCTCTCGGCAGTATGAATTATCCCGGGCAAGCCGACACATATGCACATACTGCAGCGCAAGTCCTTGTGCTCTGATTTGACGGGGTATGGTGAAAAATGAAGAATACGACACGGGAATACGGGAAAAATAAATGTAAGAGGTGTGCGAAAAACATGAATTTTTCGGGGACAATCGTCATCGTACTCCTTTTTTTGCTCGGCACAACGATCATTTCAGCCGGGTGTATTAAAAATGCCCAGCATCTCATAGGTGATGAAGGATCTGCAGCAGACATAGATTCCGGGGTTAGTGAGGCTGCAATACCAGACGTTACAACAACTCCCACACCCATTCCAATTCCTGAGATTACCCCGGCAAAATCGGAGATAGTTCAGGAAGTCACGCCATTTACAACCCCGGACCCCTACCCGGTTATCCACGGGGTAAGAATCAACTCAACGCCCCAGTACGCATTCCTGTACCGCCAGCCGGAATTCTCAAAGACCTATACGCTTACAGGAAATGCATACGGCCTTCTTGTCAATGTTGTCCAGGGTCCTCTGTATATACGATACACGGTTGATCCAAAATATGACTGCCTTAAAGATCCGGATTCCTGTCGGGGAACGGTTCTTGTCCCGGTTAACCGTCCGTACATGACAATTACAGTTCGGGATAATCAGACCCAACAGATTGTTGCACAGGATGGATATGCCAGGGAATACAGTTCAGATATCGGGAGATACAGTATTTCCATTACTACCAAGAACGAAGACTCCACGGAATCTGAAACCACCACCTCTGAACCGGGGCCCAGGTATATCCCGGTCTATAAAGAGGGACAATTCCAGATAACTATTGAGGGAAACTATCTCGATACAACCGTAGCGATCATCACCGGTACGTCACCCAATCCCCTTGATGCAATGGAAAAAAGTTCTGCGGGAACTACCACTACACCCTCCGATGATGATGAGGATTGGTAGACACTTTCTCTTTTTACTATTCCACGTAAAGCAGCACCCGTCTGAAAATCCAATAATCCCATGAATTCCCCAGTTGCGAGAAAAACACAGTACGCAGGGTTTTAAGTTCTCTGTAGGAAGTTAGATGAACACAGTTTTCCCAAAGATAAAATGTATTGATTAATACATAAAGAAAATTTAAAACATTAAGTAAATATGACCGCACCTTCCTGCTTCACAAATATGAATAATGGGGTATATTCAACGCAGTTCTACTCCGATCCGTTTTTCTGGAGAGAACGCTGGCGTCAGCTGAAGCTCGCCCACTGCGCCGTGCCAAACTACGGGAATGCAAAAGAATTCTGGGCAGACAAAAAAAGAATCCAGACCGTATATATGAAGGATCATGCCAAGCGGAAACAAAGCGACATAGCACGGCTGGACGCAATGAAAATTCCCGATGGCAGCCGCGTCCTCGATATCGGTGCCGGG
>Ga0183101_1001901_pt1 | contig 16825 bp, 12 predicted proteins | sample Biomet3_FD_127790 | JGI IMG/M metagenome (GOLD analysis project Ga0183101, IMG submission 127790) | Microbial communities from bioreactor (seeded with sewage sludge) at LBNL, California, USA - Biofuel metagenome 3 | ecosystem: Engineered > Bioreactor > Anaerobic > Unclassified ... | reverse complement strand
AAACTTGAATCAGATGGGGTTTCAAACTCCACCTGATTCTTAGTTGAACGAATCCAGGGACGTAGCCGCTCTTTACTCCCACTTTGAAGAAGATGGGAGTATTAGAGCGGGTAGTCATCGGATAAACTTCAAAATTCAAGCTAATTAGAAGATATATATGTTATGATGTTGAAATTTAATAATAATACCTACTTATATGACATGTAAAATAGTGGCATTTAGTTTTTTTAACTTTAATTGTCTAAAAGCGATACTAAGCAAAAAAATTAGAACTAAATGTCCTAAAAAAAATTAATACCCACATCACTTTATGACATTTATTTCCAAATAGACTTGTTATAATAGAGAAAGAATTCTATAAGGTGGGTGGTATGTAATGCAATATGGAGTGGAACTTTTTCCATACCAAAGAGTAAAAAAGTTAAGGGGTGAAGAGGAAAAACATAGGTTTGATAATTTGCCAATGCTATTTAGGTTAATCACTTATTTTTTATCAGCTTTTCTTGTTGGTAGAGTACTTATGGTAAATCTCATGGCTCCATTTGGGCTAGCCTTCTTAATTGCGGTAATATCTTGTGAAGAAGGCAAAGTACCATTAGTGGCAGGGTGTGGTACTCTTCTAGGCTATATTTCACTTTACAACAATGTAAAATATTTGCCAATGTATTTTACAATAACTGGTACATTGGTAATTTCAAATTATATATTAAAGAATATACAACAAAAGAAAAAATTATTATTAGCATTTATAACAGTTTTTATTGAAATTCTATTTTATAAATTATTGATTGTTAAGGTTTCTTTAGGGGTAGCTTTTTTAAATTCTTTTTTTGAAGTAACATGTATCTTCCCATTATATTTTATTATTAGTTATTCTATAATATGCTTTAAAGAATTAAAAACTAGACATTTATATAGTAGTGAAGAAGTAATTAGCATGGCTGTAACTATCTCCTTAGTTATAGCTGGTACTTGGGGGACAAGCATTCATGGAGTTTCAATAAGAAATATCATAGCACTAGCATTTGTACTTGTAGTTGGATATGTTAAGGGCAGTTCTGCTGGCGCAGCTTCAGGGGTGGCCATGGGAACTATAATAGGAATAACCTCAAATGATATGATTACATTTGTGGGTGTATACGGTTTATGTGGACTTGTATCGGGAGTATTTAGGGAAACTGGGAAAATAATGAGTGGAGTATCTTATTTACTGGCTTTTGCGGTATTAAAGATGTATTCAGATATAGGAATACAGTTTAAGGTTATAGAAGTAATTATAAGTTGTATAGTATTCATTGCAATACCACAAAAGATTTATAGAAAATTAGAATTAGAATTAGATTGGCAGAAAAAGCAAGAACATCTCAGAGAAAATTATGCAGAAAAAATTAAAGAAATATTGGTGGACAAACTAAATGATTTTACGGATGTTCTCAAGAATATGTCAGAAACACTAGGGAAATTAGCTTACAATGATAAGCTTACTATGAAAAATAAAAGTAGTGATTTAATAGAAAATCTTGCAGATAGAGTTTGTTCTAATTGTGACATGAAATCAATGTGTTGGAAGAGAGAAACCTTTTATACCTATAATGCATTTGGAGAACTAATACAAAATTATCAAGAAAAGAAAAAAGAAATACCACATGAAATTGAGAGAAAATGCACAAAGAGGGCTGTTCTTATTAAAAGTACAGAAGAAATTGTAAATAAACATATAATTAATGAAATGTGGAGAAGCAGATTAAGTGAATGTAGAGAACTTTTGGCACATCAAATAAGTAATATGGGAAACTCTATATCAGAAATAGTAGAAGAATTTAACATGGATATAAATTTTAATGCTGATGTTGAGAATGATATAAGGAGAGTATTAAATAAAAATAATATAGAATATAGGGATGTATTCTGTTTTAATAATAAAAACAATAGACTTGTAATAAAGCTGTCAATGGAGGCTTGTGGTGGCAAACAATTATGTATAAAGGAAATTTTGCCTTTGATTAACAAGGTGACAGGAAAATGTATGTGTGTAAGTGATGAAGGATGCAATATAGATGCTTTAATGAAATGCTGTAATGTAACCTTTGAAGAAACGCCTAAATATCATGTAGCCACCTATGTAAATGGAAGCTCCAAGGAAGGTGAAAAATGCAATGGAGACAGCTATAGCTTTAGTAAGCTATTAGATGGAACTTATATGACTATTATAAGTGATGGAATGGGATCAGGTCCACAAGCAAATCAAGAAAGTAGTGCAGCAGTGGAGCTTATTGAAAGATTTGCAAAGGCTGGGTTTAATAAGCTTACAGCGATAAATACAGTAAACTCTATAATGACTATCAAGTTTTCTGAAGATGAAAAATTTTCTACTTTGGATTTAAGTAGTATAGACTTGTATGAGGGCGAAATAGACTTTATGAAAGTAGGGGCAGTTGCTAGCTTTATAAAAAGAGGAGAGGAAGTTCAAGTAATAAACTCTAAAACTTTACCTATAGGCATTTTAGATAAACCTGATATTGATATAACAAGAAAGAAAATCAAAAATGGAGATTTTATAATAATGTTAAGCGATGGAGTTTTAGATTATGAAAATGAAGAAGCAGGTAAAGTTGAGTGGATTGTGGAGTTTCTAAAGAATTCAAAATGCAATGATGCTAGAGAATTGTCTGAAGAGATTATAAAAAAAGCTAAGGAGTTGAGTGGAGATAAGGTAAAAGACGACATGACTGTAGTTGTGGAAAAGGTATATAGCCTATATTAGTATGGGATAAAAATTAAATACGCATTTTTATATGCGTGTTTAATTTTTTTTGTGGATTTTCATATTGTATTTCATGTATAATAGTAAATTGTCGTAGTATTGACGCTACACTACTAATATAATTATGATATAATAAAATAGCATATTGTTGCTAAAATAAACTACTTTAGGAAGTGTTTGATTTGATAGATAGTGCTTTGAAAACTATAAGAGAGAATAATATGTTTGATAAAGGTGATAAGGTAATAGTTGCTGTTTCTGGAGGGCCAGATTCTATAGCACTTTTACATGTTTTATATAAACTAAAAGAGAAATTAGATATAAGTCTTTATGTAGCTCATATAAATCATGGTTTAAGAGGAATAGAATCAGATACAGATGAAGAATATGTAAGAATGTTTTGTGAAAGTTTAAATATAGAATTTATAAGTAAAAGAGTAGATATAAATCAGATATCTAAGCTTAAAAATATATCCTCTGAAAGTGCAGGGAGAGAAGTTAGATATGAATTTTTTGAAGAGGTAATGAAGAAATTTTCCGCTCAAAAAGTAGCTATTGCACATAATGCTAATGACCAAGCTGAAACAATCCTTATGAGAATTATGAGAGGAACAGGAATGGATGGTTTAATTGGAATAAGGCCTGTACGAGATAACATTTTTGTTAGACCTTTGATAAATAACACAAGAGATGATATAGAGGAATATTGTTTAAAAAACAATATCAATCCTAGAATAGATAAAACTAACTTACAAGCTATATATTCTAGGAATAAAGTGAGATTACAATTAATACCCTACATACAGGAAAATTTCAATAAAGACATTATACAGGTTTTAAATAGATTGTCTTATACTATAAAGGTAGATAATGATTATTTAGAGGTAGTTTCGAAAGAAAAATATAAAAAATATTGTGACATTAATAAGGAAAAGGTTATAATATCTAAGGAAGCTTTTTTAGAACATGAATCAATAATTACAAGAATTATAAGGTTAGCTATTCATAATGTAGTAGGAAATTTATATAACTTTGAAAAGATTCATATTTACGACATAATACGTATACAAAGATGTTCCACAGGTAAAGAATTAAATCTTCCAAGTAACGTATATATTTTGAATAACTACGGCGACATAGTTATTTATAAAAATAAAAAACAAAATATAAGAGCAAAAGCTGAAGAATATATACTACATTATGGAGTAAATTTAATTGAAGATATTAGAATTAAAGCTAATGTCAAGGTAATTAGTATGGAAGAAAAATTAGATTTTAAGTCCAATAAGTGGATTAAATACTTTGATTACGATAAAATAAAAGGAGATATAACGCTAAGGTTTAGAAGAGATGGAGATAAATTCACACCCTTAGGTATGAATGGAACTAAAAAACTAAAGGACTTATTTATAAATCTAAAAATACCTAAAGAACAAAGAGAAGAGATTCCTCTTGTATGTTTTGGCGGAAATATAGCTTGGATTACTGGATATAGAGTAAGTGAAATTTTTAAAGTTGATGAAAATACTAAAAATATTTTAGAAGTAAAAGTTGAAAGAGAGGAATTTTAGTATGAGCAGTATGAGAGAAGATATTAAAGAAATATTGTTTTCAGAAGACCAGCTTAGAGAAAAGATTAGAGAAATGGGTAAACAAATTAGTAGTGATTATGAAGGTAAGGATTTACTACTTGTAGGAATACTAAAGGGGTCAGTTCCTTTTATGGCTGATTTATTAAAAGAAATAACAGTTCCTTGTAGTATGGATTTTATGGCAGTATCAAGCTATGGTAATTCTTCAAAAACATCTGGAGTTGTTAGAATACTTAAAGATTTGGATTTTCAAATAGAAAATAAATATGTATTAATAGTAGAGGACATAATAGATTCGGGTATAACTTTATCTTATTTAACAGATTATTTAAGAGGAAGAGGTGCTGAAAGTATCGAAATAGCAGCACTTTTAAATAAGCCTGAAGGAAGAAAGGTCGAAATAAATGCTAAATACATAGGTTTTGGTGTTCCAGATGATTTCTTAGTTGGATATGGTTTAGACTATGCAGAAAAGTATAGAAACTTACCTTATATAGGTATTTTAAAAGAGGAAATTTATAAATAATTAATGTTAAATTTATTGTAATGGAATTTTCCTTATGATACAATTTTACAATATAAAACTAGAAAGAGAGGGGGGCCTGTAATGAAAAAATTTTCAAGCGCAACGGCCTGGGTTATAGTATTTGTATTAGTAATACTTGCAGCTTTAATGCTTGTAAGAACTAATGAAACTTCAGCAGCCATTAGTTTTAATCAATTCCAGAAATATTGGTTAGATAACAATATAAAAAGTTTTCAGGTAAAAGAAGATAAGATGACTATAGATGGTACTCTAAAGGATGGTACACGATATGAAACTGTGGTTCCAACTGAAAGGTTGTTTCAATTTATAGGAGAACATCCTAAAAATGGAGATGTTCAAGAGGTTTATGTTAAACCTGCAACAGTTCCTATGTGGATACAATACTTACCTACAGTGCTGTTGATACTTATGCTTGTAGCGTTCTGGTTTATGTTTATGCAGCAATCTCAGGGTGGTGGCGGAAATCGGAATGTTATGAATTTTGGAAAGAGCAGAGCTAAGATGGCAACGCCGGATAAGAAAAAGGTTACTTTTGAGGATGTTGCTGGAGCAGATGAAGAAAAAGCAGAATTAGCAGAAATAGTCGATTTCTTAAAACAACCTAAAAGATATATAGAAATGGGAGCGAGGATTCCTAAAGGGGTTCTACTTGTGGGGCCGCCTGGTACTGGTAAGACTCTCCTTGCTAAAGCAATAGCTGGAGAAGCGGGAGTTCCATTTTTTAGTATATCGGGTTCAGACTTTGTTGAAATGTTTGTCGGTGTTGGTGCTTCTAGAGTTAGAGACTTATTTGAACAAGCAAAGAAAAATTCTCCCTGTATCATATTTATAGATGAAATAGATGCTGTGGGAAGACAAAGAGGAGCAGGTCTTGGTGGTGGCCATGATGAAAGAGAACAGACTTTGAATCAGCTTTTAGTTGAAATGGATGGGTTTGGAGCCAATGAGGGTATAATAATGATAGCGGCAACTAACAGACCAGATATATTAGATCCTGCACTTTTAAGACCAGGAAGATTTGATAGACAAATATTAGTTGGTGCTCCGGATGTTAGAGGAAGAGAGGAAATTATTAAGGTTCACTCAAAAAACAAACCTTTAGCAGATGAAGTTAAGTTAAACATTCTTGCTAAAAGAACTCCAGGATTTACTGGAGCTGATCTTGAGAATTTAATGAATGAATCTGCACTTTTAGCAGTTAGAAAGAACAAGAAACTAATAGGTATGGAAGAACTTGAAGAAGCAGTAACTAGAGTTATAGCAGGACCTGAAAAGAAAAGTAGGGTTATTGCCGAAGAAGATAGAAGACTTACAGCTTATCATGAGGCAGGTCACGCTGTAGTTATGAAACTATTACCTACGGCAGATCCAGTTCATCAAATAAGCATTATACCAAGAGGAATGGCTGGAGGATATACAATGCACCTTCCTGAAAAGGATACTGCATATATGTCTAAGACTAAACTAGAAGATGAAATAGTTGGACTTCTTGGAGGAAGAGTTGCTGAAAAGCTTGTAATAGGAGATATAAGTACTGGAGCTAAGAATGATATTGATAGAGCTACAACTATTGCAAGAAAAATGGTTATGGATTTTGGTATGAGTAACTTAGGGCCAATAGCCTTTGGATCAGGACATGATGAAGTTTTCTTAGGAAGAGATTTAGGTAAAGGTAGAAATTTCAGTGAGGAAGTTGCCTTTGAAATTGATAAAGAACTAAGAAGATTTATTGATGAAGGATATAAGGAAGCAGAAAAACTTCTAACTAATAATTTATCAAAGCTTCATGCAGTTGCAAAAGCCCTTCTTGAAAAAGAAAAGCTTGAAGCAGGTGAATTTGAAGAAATATTTAACCAAGCATAATTAGTGAATACAGTGAGTAGAGGCAAGTTTGCCTCTACTTTTATTTCGTAAAACATATGTTAAAAAATCTGTGAAAATGATATAATTAAAGTGTATGTCTAGATAAAATTTAAATGGAATGGGATGATTATATGGAGTTTAATATTAGAGACGGTATGACAGCCACTATGGAGATATATGTAACTGAAAATGATACAGCAAGCAAGGTAGGTTCTGGTAATTTACAGGTGTTATCTACACCATCTATGATAGCGCTTATGGAAAATACATCAAAGAGTAGTGTAGATTTACATCTTCCTTTTGGTTATACTACTGTTGGAATAGACCTAAATATAAAACATATTAAGCCATCAACTGTTGGAATGAAAATAAGATGTGAAGCTCTTTTGATAAAGGTTGAAGGAAAAAAACTTTTCTTTAATGTTCAGGCATGGGATGAAAAAGGAAAAATTGGACAGGGAACTCATACTAGGTACATAGTAAATAGTGAAGATTTTATGAAAAAGGTACAATCATAATTTAAGAAGATTCACCTTGTATTGACAAATAGAATTTAATTGATAAAATTAAATTATTAAATTCACAATAATATGGATATACTATAGGGCAGCTTTAAAGCTGCCCTATAATTATGTAATACAATTAATGAATAGTTTGTGTTTTTAAGAAAGGCGGTGTGTTAAGTGATTTTAGTTATAGATGTAGGAAATACTAATATCGTATTGGGTGTTTATAAAAATAAAGAACTTATTGCAAGTTGGAGGTTATCAACAGATTCGAAAAGAACAGCAGATGAATACGGAATACAGGTAATACAGTTATTCTTACAAGATAAGTTAGACTCAGCTGATGTAAAGGGTGTTATAGTATCTTCAGTAGTACCTAACATTATGTATTCACTAGAACATATGATAAAAAAATACTTTGAAGTTGATCCTATAATAGTAGGACCAGGAGTAAAAACAGGAATAAATATAAAATACGATAATCCTAAAGAAGTTGGGGCAGATAGAATAGTTAATGCTGTTGCAGCTCATGAAATTTATAAAAGTTCTCTTATTATTATAGATTTTGGTACAGCAACGACTTTCTGTGCATTAACCTCTAAAGGTGATTATTTAGGAGGAACTATTTGTCCGGGAATTAAGATATCTTCTGAAGCCTTATTTGAAAGAGCTGCTAAGCTTCCAAGAATTGAACTTATAAAGCCATTAGGAGTCATATGCAAAAATACCGTTTCAAGTATGCAAGCTGGAATAGTTTATGGATACATAGGCCAAGTAGATTATATAGTTGATAAAATGAAGAAAGAATTGATGGAGCTTGGAGAACAAGAACCTACTATTGTAGCAACGGGAGGATTGGCAAAACTTATTAGTGAGGAGTCTAAGTTTGTTAATGAAATTGACCCCATATTAACTTTAAAAGGACTTAGACTAATTTATGAAAAAAATAAGGAGCAGGTGTTGTAATGAAAATAGGGGATTTAGAGTTCAAAAACAACGTCTTTTTAGCTCCTATGGCAGGAGTTACTGATATTGCTTTTAGAGGACTTTGCAAAGAGATGGGATGTGGACTCGTTTATACTGAGATGGTAAGTGCAAAGGCATTATTTTATGGAAGTGAAAATACAAAGGATATGTTAACTATCTCCAATGAAGAAAGTCCGGTGGCTGTTCAAATTTTTGGCAGTGATCCTGTTGTAATGGCTAAGTCCTGTGATTTATTTAATGATGATAAGGATATATGTATTGTGGATATTAATATGGGATGTCCAGCGCCTAAAATAGTTAAAAATGGAGAAGGATCTTCACTCATGAAGAAACCTAAGCTAGCCGCATCGATAGTAAAGGAAGTAAAAAATGCATCAACAAAGCCTGTAACAGCTAAGTTTAGAAAAGGATTTGACACAAATAGCATTAATGCAGTGGAATTTGCAAAAGAACTGGAACAGGCGGGGGTAGATGCTATAACAATTCACGGAAGGACACGTGAACAGATGTATCAGGGTAAAGCTGATTGGGACATAATAAGATTAGTTAAGGAAGCAGTTAGTATTCCGGTTATAGGAAATGGTGATGTAGTTACTTGTGAAGATGCCGTACAGCTTTTTGAAACTGCAGGATGTGATGGAATAATGATTGGCAGAGGTTCTATGGGAAACCCATGGATATTTAGACAAATAAAACAAAAATTAAATGGTGAAGAAGTGAGTTATCCAACGCCGGAAGAAAGATTAGGTTTGTGTATAAAGCACTACGAGAGGTCTATTCATTATAATGGTGAAAGTATAGCAGTAAGGGAAATGAGGAAACATATAGGTTGGTATATTAAAGGACTAAGTGGAAACAAAGAAATAAAGGATAAAGTTAACTACGAAAAGGAAAGCGAAAATGCACTCAAAGTTTTATGGAATTACAAAGAAAATTTAAATAATATATATTGATAAACTGTGTCATTTTTAGTGAGATAATAGAATACAATGATAACGTAAGTAATTTATAAAAGGAAGTCTTAATGAATCCGATAATGTATGTTAATGCTGATATAAAGAATTCCTATGAAGACAACAGCTTAATAGGGAGAATAAAAGATAGATTTAGGATTTCTTTTTTAGGTCAAAGCTTTATAAAAGAACTAGGTTTAAATATTTTAAAGATGAAACTTCCTCCAAATTTCCATAAAAAAGCGTACTATGCAAATATAGGGATTGCAAGGAAAAAAGTTAAGAATAAGGATATAGGTTTTGCCCTGAAAACCTATAGACAATTAGATTATGATTTCTTTAATGATTTCCAAAAAGAGCTTATGGCTTTCAGCGTGACAAGGAGCTCAAAGCTTATATTGAGAACTAGACATAAAAGTATTAGAGATAGTTGTATAGTTATCTATGATGCGGCAGATGATATTAACCTTCATATAATTTGTTATATGGCAAAAGAGGCCAAGTATATAGTGTTGTTGTCTCAAAATATAACAAAAACTAATAGTATTTCGGAATATATTATTGCTAACTATGGGGTAACCCCTATAAGCACTTCGGATACAGAATATGCATTGAAAAGTGCAGATTTTATTGTAACTTCAAGAGGAATTGATTTAAATAGTAGAGCTGCAATATGGCATTTAAATAATAAATATATTCCTATAAAAAATGATAGTACTATTATAAATGATGTAACATATAATGTGCCTTGGATGCTAGCGGGAATTGATATGTCCCCTGAACTTCTAGGGTCGATATTGTGTCAGATGGAGGAATTAGATGTGGAAAAATCTCTAAAATATAATGGGATATTTTTAGATGAGATAAAATTCAATGATAATACATTGATTTTGAACTAATTAGCAAATAGGTTTGACTAATCCCAAATTAGGCTTGAAAATGTTGACATTAAGATAAGGCTGTTTTATAATTACTTAAATGATTGTTAAAGTAATATTATTTAGAGTAAGTGGGTTAAAATATTGACATAGAAAGTTTTTTGATAAATTATTTAAAGGGGAGAATAAAATGAGTGAATCAAAAAAACATATAATGACTTATGAGGGTGTAAAGAAATTAGAAGATGAATTAGAATATTTAAAAACAGTTAAAAGAAAAGAAATAACAGAAAAAATTAAAGTTGCGCTTTCTTTCGGGGATCTAAGCGAAAATTCAGAATATGATGACGCTAAAAATGAACAAGCATTTGTAGAGGGAAGAATAATTCAACTTGAAAATATGCTCAGAAATGCTAGTATTATAGATGATAGTGAAATACCAACAGACATTGTAAATGTAGGATCTATTGTGACAGTAAAAGATTACGATTTTGATGAAGAAGTAGATTATATAATTGTAGGATCTGCAGAAGCTGATCCATTAAATAATAAGATATCTAACGAATCACCAGTTGGAAGTGGTCTTGTAGGCAAAAAAGTAGGTGATATAGTAGCAATACAAATTCCAGATGGAGTAAGTAAATATGAAATACTCGGGATAAGAAGATAATTGGAGGTTATATCAATGGCTAATGATGAAAAAGATATGAACAAGTTGGAAGAAGATTTTAATCAACTTATAAGGGAAAGAAGACAAAAGTTCTTTAATCTTCAAGATGATGGTAAGGATCCATTTGATGTTTATAAAGTAGAAAGAACTCATACATCAAATGAAATAAAAGAAAATTACGATTTACTTGAAGGAAAGACTGCGACTGTGGCAGGAAGACTTATGTCTAAAAGAGTTCATGGAAAAGCTGGATTTTCTGATCTTCATGATAGATATGGTAAAATTCAGTTATACATAAAGATAGATGATGTTGGAGAAGAAAAACTTAAAGAATATAAATCTTTTGATATAGGAGATATCTTATCTATTACTGGTACAGTTTTTAAAACTAAAACAGGAGAAGTATCTCTTCATATTACTGATTTTGAACTTACAGCAAAATCATTAAAACCACTTCCAGAAAAGTGGCATGGATTAAAGGATCCAGATTTAAGATATAGACAAAGATATGTAGATTTAATAATGAATCAAGATGTTAGAGATACATTTATGAAGAGAACTGCTATTATAAAGGCTATTAGAGAATATTTGGATAATAAAGATTACTTAGAGGTAGAAACTCCTATCCTTTCAACTATTGCGGGTGGAGCGGCTGCGAGACCTTTTATTACACATCATAATACTCTAGACTTAGATATGTATTTAAGAATAGCTACAGAATTATATTTAAAAAGACTTATAGTTGGTGGATTTGAAAGGGTTTATGAAATCGGTAAGAACTTCAGAAACGAAGGAATGGATGTAAGACATAACCCAGAGTTTACTGTTATAGAATTATATCAAGCTTTTGCGGATTATAATGACATGATGGAATTAACTGAAAATATGGTGGCTTTTGTATGCGAAAAGGTATTAGGAACTACAAAAGTTACTTATGAAGACACAGAAATAGATTTTACGCCACCTTGGAGAAGATTAACTATGGTAGATGCAGTTAAAGAATATGCAGGAGTAGATTTTAATTCCATAAAGGATGATGAAGAGGCAAGAGCAATTGCAAAGGAAAAGCATGTAGCATTCAAGAAAGAACTAAAGGATTGTTCAAAAGGAGATATACTTATCGGACTATTTGAAGAATTTTGTGAAGATAAGTTAATGCAGCCTACTTTTATTTGTGATTATCCAGTAGAAAATTCTCCTCTAACAAAGAAGAAAAGGGGAAATGAAGCCTTTACTGAAAGATTTGAAGGATTTGTATATGGTAGAGAAGTATGTAATGCATACTCGGAACTTAATGATCCTATAGTTCAAAAGGATAGATTTATGCAACAGTTAAAAGAAAGAGAACTTGGAGACGATGAAGCATATATGATGGATGATGATTTCATAAATGCTTTAGAAATAGGTATGCCTCCAACAGGTGGTCTTGGAATAGGAATAGACAGACTTATAATGTTCTTAACAAATGCTTCTTCTATAAGAGATGTTCTATTATTTCCAACAATGAAGCCAAATCAACAACAATAATTTAGTTTAAACTAGCAGAATACTGTTTTCTGCTAGTTTGTTTTATTCAGATATCTATTCTTAATAATCAGTCAAAGTTTTCTTAATAAAAATACGAGATGATTAAGAAAATTTAAAAAAGCTATTGCACTTTTTAAAATATCTGATATAATAATAAATGTAAGTTAAAGCGTTCCGTGGTAGCTCAATGGTGGAGCATTCGGCTGTTAACCGAAGGGTTGGAGGTTCAAATCCTCTCCACGGAGCCATTTTTTATTTTTTGTATAAATGAATATTTTTGTTTTTTTAGGAAATAATAAAAATTATAAAAATAATGGTTAATGTTGACATCGATATTTTTATATTGTAATATAATGTATAAATAACTTAATAGTTCACTATGATGAGGAAAAGTAATAATAAATGTCTTCAAAGAGAGATTGGGGTAGGTGTAAACAATCAAGGGTTTATTGTGAAGGGAACTTCGGAGTGATATGAAGCAAAAAGTAGGGCTAAGGCCAAAAAGGGTGGAACCGCGGAAATAAGTATTCGTCCCTTTATGGTGAGGTCTTTTTTTTATATCTAAAATTATGGAGGTAGATTTTATGACTATGGAAAAAACTATGGATAAGGTAGTAGCTTTGGCTAAGAATAGAGGATATGTTTATCCGGGATCAGATATATATGGAGGGCTAGCAAATACATGGGATTATGGTCCTTTGGGTGTAGAATTAAAAAACAATGTTAAAAAAGCATGGTGGCAAAAATTTGTTCATGACAATAAATATAATGTAGGCGTAGATTGTGCTATACTTATGAATACCGATGTTTGGGCTGCGTCAGGTCATATTGGAAATTTTTCAGACCCACTTATGGATTGTAAGGAATGTAAAACTAGATTTAGAGCTGATAAGATAGTGGAAGATCATATGACAGCACAAGGAGTAGAAAAGGCTTGTGCCGATGGTTGGGGCAATGAAAAGTTAAAACAATACATTGAAGATAACGGAATAATTTGTCCTAGTTGCGGAAAGAAGAATTTCACTGATATAAGACAATTCAACTTAATGTTTAAAACTTTCCAAGGTGTAACAGAGGATAGCAAAGCGGAAATATACCTAAGACCGGAAACAGCACAAGGTATATTTGTAAATTTTAAGAATGTGCAAAGAACAACAAGGAAAAAAGTGCCATTTGGTATAGCTCAAGTAGGTAAAGCATTTAGAAATGAGATAACTCCTGGTAATTTTACATTTAGAACTAGAGAATTTGAGCAAATGGAGCTTGAGTTTTTCTGCAAACCAGGTACTGATTTAGAGTGGCATGCTTATTGGAAAGAGTATTGTTGGAACTTCTTGTTGAAATTAGGAATCAAAGAAGAAAATATAAGATTTAGGGATCATGCTAAGGAGCAGTTATCACATTACAGTAATGCTACTTCTGATATCGAGTATTTATTCCCATTTGGATGGGGCGAGTTATGGGGCGTAGCAGATAGAACTGACTATGACTTAAAACAACATCAAACCCATTCAGGAAAAGATTTATCATATCTTGATCCTACCACTAATGAAAGATATGTACCATACTGCATAGAGCCTTCAGTAGGTGCAGATAGAGCAGTCTTAGCATTTTTAGTAGATGCGTATGATGAAGAGGAGATTCAAGAGGGAGATGTAAGAACGGTACTTCGCTTCCATCCTGCATTAGCACCATTTAAAGCAGCTATACTTCCACTTACTAAAAAGCTTTCTGAAAAGGCTCTAGATATTTATGACGATTTAAGAAAAGATTTCAATGTAGATTATGATGAAGCAGGAAGCATAGGAAAGAGATATAGAAGAGAAGATGAAATTGGAACGCCATACTGCATAACTGTTGACTTTGATACTTTAGAAGATAATTCTGTAACTATAAGAGATAGAGATACTATGCAGCAATTTAGAATTAAAATAGATGAACTTAAAAACTTTATAAAAGGAAAAATGGAATTCTAATAATTTAATAAAAGTAGGTATATTTACATTTGACGTAATTCAAATATAAATATACCTATTTTTTATGAAAAACTTTAATTACACTATAATTAAAGCAATTTAGAAAAAGAAAAAAAGCCGGATGCTTTATCCGGCGAAAATAGGGTTTAATCATGGGGATATGTTATATGTTTAATTAAAACTTGGGGAATTATATTAATGTTTCCTTACGGCACACTCATAGTATAGCACAGACAAATAGTAAAATTCAATAGACTATAATAAAGTCGATAAATTAAATATTTTCTTACAATTTCGACAATATTCGTCATGATTAATCATATGATTATTAAACTAAGCCTATTTTAATGAGTTTAAAGAATGTGTAGAAATTTGTCATATAAAGAATTTGAAAGCTATTTAGAAAATAATCCAATTTTTCAGTAGAAGTGATATAATTTAATAAAAAAGCTAGTTTAATAATTAGGTTTTAATTTTGGAGGTTTTTTATGAAGAAAAATTTTAGTGATTTTAAGAATTTCATAAAAGGGAAAAAAACAGCAGTGGTTGGTATAGGTATTAGTAATACACCCCTAATAGATTTTTTACTGCAACTAGGTGCACAAGTAAGTGCCTTTGATAGAAAAAAAGAAAATGAATTAGGAAAAATTGCTACAGAATTTAGAAAAAAAGGAGTTAATCTTGTCCTAGGAGAAAGCTATTTAGATAATTTAAAGGGATTTGATGTAATTTTTAAGACTCCTTCTATGAGAATTGATAGTCCTGCTTTGGTTATTGCTAGAGAAAATGGTGCATATATAACTTCAGAAATGGAGGAGTTTGTTAAATACTGTCCATCAAAGATATATGGAATAACAGGCAGTGATGGAAAAACTACAACAACAACTTTAATCTATAATATGCTTAAAGAACAGGGATATAAAACTTGGGTTGGAGGCAATATAGGAACTCCATTATTCACCAATATAGAAGAGATAAGTGGGGAAGACAGAGTAGTATTAGAGTTATCAAGCTTTCAACTTATGACTATGGATGTATCCCCAGAAATAGCCATTGTTACAAATTTAAGTCCTAACCATCTAGATATTCATAAAGATATGGATGAATATGTTCAAGCTAAAAAAAATATATTTAAGCATCAAGAAGAGGCAAATCTACTAATATTGAACAAAGATAATGAAATAACTAACTCTATGGAAGGCGAATCAAATGGAAGGGTTATCTTATTTAGTATAAAAGAGAATATTGAAGAAGGCGGTTATTTTAAAAATAATAAATTGTATATAAAAAGAAAAGAGGTATGTAATCTTAGTGAGATAAAGTTAAAGGGAATGCATAATGTTGAGAATTTGCTTGCAGCTTTTTGTGCAGTAAGTGAAGATGTAGAAATTAATAGTATGAGAAAAGTTGCTACAACTTTTGCCGGTGTGGAACATAGGTGTGAGTTTGTAACGGAAATAGATGGTGTACAGTATTATAATGATTCTATTGCGTCAAGTCCAAGTAGAACATTAGCAGGGTTAAATGCATTTGAAAAACCAGTTATTCTGATTGCTGGTGGATATGATAAGAAAATTCCTTTTGAACCTTTAGCGCAGGAAGGATATTCTAAAATTAAGACATTAATATTAATAGGAGCGACAAAATATAAAATAAAGGATGCTTTTGATAATATTATTAGAGAAAAAAACCTTGAACTCTCTATAATAATAGAGGACACATTAGAAGCGGCTATTTATAAGGCAAAGGAAATCGCAACAAGTGGGGATATAGTAACACTTTCTCCTGCGTGTGCAAGTTTTGATATGTTTGCCAATTTTGAAATTAGAGGTAATGCATTTAAGGAGATATTACGAACAATATAAAAATTACTTTTTTATCCGATGACTACCCGCTCTAATACTCTCATATTTATATGAAACTCCTCTTCCTGACGTCAGAGGAGTAAGCGATTCACACAAAATCATAGATTTTGGTTCTCTGCTTAACTTGGAGTAAAGAGCGGCTACGTCCCTGGAGACCTTCGACTAAGAATCAGGTGGGGTTTGAAACCCCATCTTATTCAAGTTTCTGCTTCATCTGATAAGAATCTAATTGAGAATATTTAATAATAAGCAATTTAGAGTCTTAACAACTCCCTTATTTTCAAGAATAAGGGAGTTATTGTGTGTGAATATTTTTGTGAAATAGGATGATATGGGGTTAACTCATCCAGGTGTATCAATACATAAATAATTTAATATAAGCTAGAATTAATGAGAAAACTAATTATACTTACTTAAAATAAAGGTTAACATGAGTACGGGTTTTATTAAATATGATAAGATTATATACGTTGTCGCGAAAAACGACAAAGATTAACAAAAAGAATTTAAAAAAATTCTTGACAGAGTTAGGTTAACATGATAAGATGTAAAAGTCGCTGAGATGAGCGATATGATCCTTGAAAATTAAACAGAGGTTAAAAGTCAAAACGACTTTTATTAAGTAAACTAAACCAGCAATTCTTTTGAGCTACTAGATTAGTAGCCAAATAAACAGTAATGAGCATTCAAACTTTAA
>Ga0183101_1000793_pt2 | contig 16878 bp, 14 predicted proteins | sample Biomet3_FD_127790 | JGI IMG/M metagenome (GOLD analysis project Ga0183101, IMG submission 127790) | Microbial communities from bioreactor (seeded with sewage sludge) at LBNL, California, USA - Biofuel metagenome 3 | ecosystem: Engineered > Bioreactor > Anaerobic > Unclassified ... | reverse complement strand
CTTGCCCTCTGCTACGGCGTTCAGCGGTCCAGAGCCGGATTCAGTGTATTGCAGGATGCTGTCCGTAAGCTTGTCAAAGTAGTCCAACGCCTTCTCTTCGCCCCAGGCGTTGACAAGAGATTTGTAAAACATATAGCCTGTGCTGGAAGCTTTGGGGTTCGGCATGGAGATCAGGCCCCGGTATTCCGGCTTGAGAAGATCTTCATAGGATTCCGGCTCATCGAGTCCGAGCTCTTCCAAAAGCTGCGTGTTAATGATTATCGCGCCGCTTCCGCGCTCCTGCGGAAGAAAATCGTCGCTGATGATTAGGTTCTCATCATAGATGGACTGGTCATAGGAAGAGAGATCGGCGAGGCAGCCTTTTTCATCCAGCTGCTGAAGATAGCTGTATCCGAGACTGTGGGTGATGTCGCAGTCGGTATGGATTCCCTCCGCTAAAAGCTTTGCAATATGATCGCCTGTCGAATAAAACACGATGTTTACATCATAGTTCGGAAATGTCTCCTCCAGACGTTTGCTCAGGTACTCAATTCTGTAATCCTCAATGCTGGTATAGATCGTTACATTTTCTTTCACAGCGGTTTTTGAGGACGAGCATCCGTTCAGCATGCAGCAGCCGGCCGCAGCGCAGAGACAGGCTGCAATGATCTTCCATAACTTGTACTGTCTCATTACCTTGCCTCCCCCCATTTGTAAAAAACAACATGATAGAACACCAAAATATTACGTTTATGGTTTCAGAAGGCACTTCTTAACTTGAAATATGGCCGCATGGCGCAAATACTGCAGCAGAAGGCATTATATGCCTTTGTGCGATTTCCTTCGGCTGCATTACCATTCGGGACATCCGGCACCATCTTTTTCATATATTGCAACAACTCTCCTGCGCAGCAATAGAACGCCTCACGTTCCGATTCATGCATCACAGATAGTCGTTCTGCAATCGTTTGATCAACCAGCAATTCTGCTTCGGAATATGCCTTCTCGCCAAGGGGCGAAACTGAAAGAACCTTTTCAAAAGGCGGGCGCCTTTCCGCTGTTCGCAGGATAAGTCCGTTTTGTTCCGGCTTTTGCAATATTCTGCTGAGATAACCGCGATCAATAACGTTATACTCACAAATATCGCGGGCAATAATCCCGGGGTTTCGTACGATGGTGCCGAGTATATTCATTTCATTGAAGGTATATCCCGGATAATCAAAGTTCCTGCTGAAGATTGCGATGGCACGGTCGATTTTTCACAGGCCATCTTTGACAATTTCATCGTTTTCCAAGATAATTGCCTCCTTTTGACTCGATTATATTACCATGAATTGATTTTATCAACTCAAAAGCAAAATAAGATGGAACTTGATTTGCAGCCTTCCCGCTGCAAAAAAATAAAACATTTGCCCGACCGTATGGCCGGGCAAATGTGTCAGAATGCCAACCAACAGAATACCGTTAAAAATCCTGCCCGGAAAGATAGGTTCGCTTTTTGCAAAGATACATTTCGCTGTCAGCCTTTTTCAATGCTTCATCGGGGGACAGCGGAGCCTGCGCCGTGCTTTGCACCACTCCGTATGATATCGAGAACAGAAACGGAAATGCGCCGGAGCTGTTGATATCTGCGGTCAGACGATCCAGCTCGCGTATGGCGAGTTCAGTCCTGGCAATGTTCTTCTTACGAAATATGGCGACAAATTCATCGCCGCCGATCCGGCAGACGGCAGAGGCCTCCGGGCAGGAAGAAGCAATAAACTCCGCGGCTTTTTTAAGATAATGGTCGCCCATATCGTGGCCATACCTGTCATTGGCAAGTTTCAGATGGTTCAGGTCAAAATAGATGAGGGAAAACGGCTCAGCCGGATGCTGCGTCAGGTCATCCATCTCCCTTTCAAAAACAGAACGGTTGGAAAGACCTGTGAGACAGTCGGTGTATGCCAGACATTCAAGACGCCGCGCTTCCTGCTGCTTCTGATAGGAAGCGTAGATATCCATCAGGAAGCTCAGGATCAGCATAAACATGAGATAGATGAAGCTGATCGGAATAATGTAGGAAGCAAAAAGAAAATTCACGGTATGCTGCTCCTGCACTTCACAGCGAAGCGTAAGCACCTGCCCGGCCGCATCAGGAGGAAGGACAACTGATGTATAAATTCCCCCTATCATGTGTCCGGCATCAGCGAGCTGCCCGCCATAGTGGTAGATGGCCCTGTCACCGCAGTAAAGCGTAAGAACACTCTGATAGACATGAAAGCAGAATGCAGGATCTTTTATTTCTATCTGATCTGGAAGCGGTATGCGGGCTGTAAGGACATCCCCGCGGTTCACGACCGGAAATGAATTTGACTGATAGCTGTCAGTTATACCGTCAGGATGCTGTATTTCTACTGTGATGGAAGAATCGAGCATATCAGGAGAATATCCGCTCAAACCGGAAACCGTTTCGTAAAAAGCAACAGGGATCATATACGCAATGATGATCGTAAGCAGTGACAGCAGCATGATACTGATTATTTTTTTCTTTGAAACTCGCAAAATTTTTTCCTCCTTCGGAAAATGTCAGACGCAAAGACTCCTGATGCCGGGATCGGTTTAAAATTTTATATTTATTGTATCACAGTAATTGTCCTGCAAACAATATTAAATGGAGGAGTTACTTGTGATATTAAACTTAAAACTGGAGGAATCAAGAACAGTGCAGAATGTGAACGCCCAAAATCTGCAGCTTATACGGCCGGGCCTCTGACAGCCTGACGATATATGGACGACGTCAGGCCGCCGGGGCTGAAAGTATAGATTCGCCGGCGGTTATAGTAGGTCATGATCTACCGGAACACGATGCTCTTAACCTGCGCCATGGGAATCCGCGCCGCCCTGAAAACTGAAAGCAATTGACGAAAATCTTGAAAGCGTGCCGGAGATCAATGCGACCTGCTTCCTCCCGGATAACAAAAAAGCCGGAGGCGCCCATGTGACGGCCTGCGGCAAGGTCAAAATGATTGACAAATAGGAGCGCGTCGTAATCATAGACGGCGGCAGGCACATCCCAATCGACGAGACTTCCGGGATTGCGAGCGATCCCTTTCAAACTTTTCAGTGACTGCCATCAGTTTTTGGACACAACAGAGAAAACATTCCGGTAAAAGTGCACCACGCAGCGCTGGTACTTGGCCTCAGCCTCCAGCAGACCGTTCAGCGCTTCCTCCACGCTGCCGCGGACTAATTCCTTGATTTGCCCCTTGATTACTTCCTCGTTTAACTGTACAATTTTCTCGGACATGGTTTGCTTTCTCCTTTCAGAATGGTGTGTCGTGACTTCATTCTAACAGGGATCTGCAAACCGTGTCTATTTTTATTGGTTTTCGGATTTGCGCAACTTATTCTACCTTATCCTATTTAGCTCTGGAACTATAAAATTCGGTATCAGTCAGTCCGGCTGCTTTGCAGTGAAGAAAAACCCTAAGGGGTAAAAATATGGGTCAGATTCAGGACCGTAAAATGACTGCCGCATAATGGAAATTACGATATTCAAAGCATGGAGGCTTTATGCCGCCCTACACCCTTACCGAGTGCAGGGGAAAAGCTGCACGAAAATGTGCAGCGTGCGGGGGATTTTTTTGCCTTGTGATTTTGCACAAGAAATTTACAGGAAAAATGGAATCAACTGGAAAGAAAAGGCACTGGAATCAATAAAAAACGTTCTCTTTCAATAAATTGTGAACGCACGGGGAAGAAAGACCCAAAATGTAGTACCCCCCGCAATTTTATCTGCTTTGTTGAAAATGCATGGTCGGTTTTTGTTGAAATGCCACAAAAAGACTGGTATAATGTCTCTTGTTGGTATACATAATGATCTCATCCTGCGGACGGAGCTCCCGGGATTCGGGGGGCGTTTGTCGGTGATTTTTGGCGGGCTGGCATTCGCCCTGTTTTTCCTGGGCGATCTGAACGACTGGAAGCTGGGACGCCGGGCGCTGCGCGCCTGCTTTCCCGCGGGATTTCTGCTTCTGGCGGCGGCGACCGCGGTCCAGGCCCTCCGGGGCAGTCCGCCGCCGATGCCCGCGGCTCTGCGCGGCGTCTTTTTTGTGCTGAGCGCGGTCTTCGTTCTGCTGGAGCTGGCGGCTCTGTTTGCCGCCCTGCCGGCGGGGGAGGCCTATGGAAAGACCGGAGAGACGCGGGCGGCCTGCACCGGCGGAATGTACGCGCTGTGCCGCCATCCGGGCGTGCTGTGGTTTATTCCGCTCTATGCGTGCCTGTGGCTGGCTTTCGGACTGCCGGCGGCGGCTGCGGCGCTTTACAGCGCGCTCGATTTGCTGCTGATCCTCTTTGAGGACCGGGTGGTGTTTCCCGCCCGGCTGAACGGCTATGACGAGTACCGGCGGACCACGCCGTTTTTGATTCCCAGCCGCGCCAGCGTGCGCGCCTTTCATAAAACAAGAATGAGCAGGTGAGAGTCCATGCGCTTTGACGAAAAGCTGAAAAAAACCTCCCGGGAACAGCTCTGGCAGGAGTATTGCGGCTTTTTGGACATGAGCCTTGCGGACTATATGTACGTGCAGCGCCGGCTGATGGAGGAGCAGCTCTCCTTGTGGAATGCCTCTGGGCTGGGACAGCGGCTGATGAACGGCCGACAGCCCCGCACCATCGACGAACTGCGGGAGCAGCTGCCGCTGACGGGTTACGCCGACTATGCGGATACCCTGCTCTCCAAGCGGAGCGATCAGCTGTGCGAGGAACCCGCCGTCTGGATTCAGACTACCTGGGAGGGCGGGCTGCGGCCCATTAAGCTGGCCCCTTACACCCGCGCCATGCTGGACACCTACCGCCATAATCTGATCTCCACCGTCATGATGGCCACCGCCCGCAAAAAGGGCGACTTCGATATCCGTGCGGGCTACCGCGTGCTCTACGGCGGCGCGCCGCTGCCCTATGCCACCGGGCTGATGCCCTCCCTGTTCGACGAGGATCTGCATTTGGTATGGCTGCCGGACAGCAATGTGAACTCTGATCTGCCGTTCAGCCAGCGGATCAAAAAAGGCTTTGCCATGGCCCTGTCCGGCGGCGTGGATTACTTTTTTGCCGTGGGCAGCGTTGCAAACTACATCACGGAGAATTTCGGGAAGAGCGGACACGCCGGCCATACCCGTGTCTCCATTGGAAACGCCCTGCGCTTTCTGCGGGGCAAATACGTCAGCCGCAGGGACGGACGCCCCCTGCGGCCCGGCGACATTTTCCGGCTGAAAGCGTTCTTTTACGGCGGGACCGACGCCCGATGCTACAAGGACCGGCTGACAAAGGCCTGGGGCATCGTCCCCACGGAGGCCATTCTGGGGACGGAATCGGCCTGCCTGGGCGCGGAGACTTGGGAGCACAACGGCATGGTGCTGTTTCCCGACACCGGATTTTACGAGTTCATTCCCGAGGAGGAAATGCTGCACAATCTGGCGGACCCCGGTTATCAGCCCCGCACCTGCCTGATGGACGAGGTGGCTGCCGGACACGACTATGAGCTCATCATCAGCGTGCTCCACGGCGGCGCGTTCATGCGCTATCGGATCGGAGATGTGTTCCGCTGCGTCAGCGCGCCCGCAGGGTGCATTCCGCGCTTTTCTTATCTGGACCGGGTGCCCGGCGTCATCGACATCGCCGGTTTTACCCGCATCACGGAGGCTTCCATGCACGAGGTCATCCGTCTGTCCCGCCTGAAGCTGGGCGAGTGGGTGCTGAAAAAGGAGTACGACGGGGGCGACAATCCCTTTTTACATATGTATCTGGAAATTCCGCCCGACGCCATGGCGGATGAGGTGGCGGTGCGGCAGGTGCTCAGCCAGCATCTGTCGGTCTACTTTAAGTATTTCGACAGCGATTACGGCGACCTCAAAAAGCTGCTGAACATGGAGCCGTTACAGCTTACCGTGCTGAAATACGGCACCATCAACGGTTATGAAAAAGAACTCGGCCATCGTCTGCGCCGAATCAATCCCGGCATGCTGGACGTGGTGGGCCTGCTGAAATACCAGAGCCAGCCCTATTCTGAAAAAGAGGGGGCGGAGATGCCATGACGATCCAGCCCTCCCACATTCCGTTTTTATACGTGAATATCTTTGCCCTGTGCGGTTTTGCCCTGATGTTCATTGTGTTCCTGGCAACCAAAAAGACCTCCGAGATCCGCTCCTGCCTGGCGCTGATTTTGGACTGTCTGGTGTGGACCGCAGGATCGATCCTGATGCGTTTGCAGGCATGGCCGGGCATGAACGTTTGGTATTACGTCTCCCTGGTGGCAATTTTTTCCATGGAGCTGATTTTCTACCTGTTTTTGTGCAATTTTGCGCGGGAGCGGGGCCGCTTTCTGAAAATTTTGTTCCTGATCGCTACGCTGGCGCTGATCCCCGGCACGCTGAGCGGATTCTACCTGCCGCCGCCGCAGCCCGTCACCCGGCCGGACGGCATGGTGGTCTATACGTACAACACGGTGCTCTGGCACATGGCGTTTCCCTGCGTGCTCTTCGTGGCCGTGGTGATCGCGTCTCTGCTGATTCTGGGACGCATGAAGCGGGAGCAGGGCGCCCATGCCTCCGGCGTGACGCTGCTGTTTCTGGGCGGCCTCATCATCCTCGCGGGGAACATGATGCAGATTTTCATTCCCGGGAACACATTCCCCTTTGACACGCTCTCCGGCGTGATTTTCGCGGGATTCGTCACGTTCGCCCTGTATCGCAGGCGCCTGTTCCGCATGACGCTGATGGTCTCCCACGGACTTCTGACCATCGCCATGGCCACCGTCTGCGCGCTGCTGGCGTTCTTCTTCGTGGAGCCGGCGCAGGCATTTCTGACCGTCAGGGTAGGCACCTCGGACGAGACGGCCATGATGCTGGTTTCCATTGTGCTGGCCGTGCTGCTGATTTTCAGCTATATTCTGCTTCACAGCCTGACGGATGTGCTGTTCTCCCGCGAGGAGCGGCAGAACAAACTGGTCCAGACTTTCTCGTCGGACGTGTCGCAGCTGCTGTCCACCGACGAAATCATGACCAAGCTGTCGGACATTGTCCGCCAGGAGATTCCGGTGCGGCAGATCTACATCTGCCTGGAGGACGAGAAGGGCTATACCGCGAAGTACAGCTCCGATCCGCTCTGCCCGGCCGCCTTTTCCATTGATCGCAGCAGCCCCAAGATCCGCTACCTTCAGGAGCAGGAGCCCTATCTGATCGTCAGCGAATTTTCCGAGAGCGCCCGGGCCATTTCCGACTGGGCCGCCGAAAAGGAACTGTTCCGCAGGCTGGACATCGACTGTATGGCCGCGCTGCGGGACGGCGGCGAGATCGTGGGGCTGGTGCTGCTGGCGGCGAAAAACCGCAGCCGTGCGCTCAGCGCCACGGAGGTCGGCTTTGTGGAAACCGTGACCTCCATCGCCTCCATTGCCATGAAAAACGCCGGGCTCTATGAAAAAATGTTCCGGGAGGCCCGGATCGACTCCCTGACCGGAGCCTACAATTACCGTTATTTCGTCGAACAGGAGGAGCAGCAGTTCCAGAAGTATGGAAAGGACGCGCTGACGCTGCTCTACGTGGACGTGGACGACTTCAAACTCTATAACCAGCTTTACGGCGTGGAGGAGGGCGACGACGCGCTCCGCCGCATCTGCGGGGAAATCGTGCGCTGCGCGGGAAGCGACGGAAGCGTGTTCCGCACCAGCGGAAAGGTGTTTGCCTTGCTGCTGCCGGGGCAGGATGCCCAGAAGGCCCGCGGCGTTGCCGAGGAGATTTCCCGGCGCGTCCAGACGATCAATCAGGCACCGGAGCGGAAGTGGAGAAAGCCGCTTTCCGTCAGCATCGGCATCTGCTCTGCGCCCTGCGCGGCATACAGCGCCAAGGAGCTGATCGACAACACGGACCTTGCCGCCTACAACGCAAAGCAGAGCGGAAAGAACCGGATCGTCTTGTTCCGCGGAACGAACGCGGCCGCGCCCCGGAAACTGGCGGAGAAAACCGACGCCATCGTGGACCGGGTCGAACGGGAGGGCGGCGAGTACCGCACGGCGCTGTCCATGATCTCCGCGCTGACGGCGGCCATCGACGCGAAGGACCACTATACGTACGCCCACAGCAAAAACGTAGCCCGCTATGCCGCGAACCTGGCCGTGGCCGCCGGGCTCAACGACGAGCAGGTACGCACGATCTACGCCGCCGGGCTGCTGCACGACATCGGTAAGATCAGCATTCCGGAGGATATCCTGAACAAGACCGGCAAACTGGACGACTGGGAGTACGACGTGATGAAAAACCACGTCAACAACTCCATTGAGATGATCCGTCACCTGCCGGAGATGGACTATCTGATCCCGGCTGCTCTGGGGCACCACGAGCGGTGGGACGGGAAGGGCTATCCCCGGGGCATCGCGGGCGAGAAAATTCCCGTCTCCGCCCGCTGTCTCGCCATTGCGGACGTGTTTGACGCCATGACCACGGACCGGCCCTACCGCAAGGGATTGCGGCTGGAGTACGCCCTCGACCAGATCGAGCGCGGCGCCGGCACCCAGTTCGACCCGCACCTGGCGCTGATCTTCGTTCAGCTGGTGCGCGGACAGGAGATTCCGCTGCTGGCACAGGCCCACAGAGAAGCGTGACAAAAAAGGCCGCTGGAAAGGACCGGCGGCCTTTTCCAGCTGGAGAATGCGGCCCGCGCGCAGGCCGTCAAAGCAAGAGCCCTGCTTTTCACCCTGAGCGCAAACGCGGGGCCGCGCTTGTTTTGCCGCTTCCTTTCTTCTGACCCGGCCCGCTGTGCCGAGGTCGGGCGGGGAGCCTGCGGCGCGCGAAATTTACTCTTGGAGAGCTGAAAGAGCGGCTTTTCCGACGCGCGCCGCCGAAAGGACCGCGGCTCAATTTGGCCTGCGCCTTCGGGCGCAGATCCCGCAAAGGGACTTAAACACATTGGGGCGGGCGTCTCTCAAAGAGACGCCCGCCCCTCTTTTCTCAAAACGGGAAGAAGTTCAGAGCACGTCGGCTTCGGCAGCCGGAGAGCCGGCGGGCTTTAATTCCAGCCATCGGCCGCGCCGGTAGTAGGCGGTCAGCGCAACGGCGGTAATCAGCCAGGAGACGGGATAGCAAAGGCTGATGCCCACGACGGTGTGGAAGCGGACGAATACCGTAAAGACCCACACGATCCGCACGGCGCAGATGCCGATGCCGGTAATGACGACCGGAACCACAGCGTCGCCGACGCCCCGGAGCACACCGGAGATGACCTCGATAAAAGTCCAGATGAAATAGTAGGGAATGAAGCAGTTCATCATCTGCCAGGTGCAGGCAATGACCGACTCATCGGCCGTGAACAGGTGCAGCAGCCAGCGGCCCGAAGTCATCAGCACGCCCACCAGGACAGCCGTCACCGCCATAAATACGCCCATGCTGACGCGGACGCTCTTTTTGATGCGGTCCGTCTTTCCGGCGCCGAAATTCTGCCCCACAAAGCTCATCACCGCCGTGCCCAGCGCGCTGCTCAGCGCCCAGTAAATGCCGTCCACCTTGCTGGTCATGGTCCAGGCGGCCACGACGGTGGTGCCCAGACTGTTGACGGCAACCTGGATAATCAGGTTGGAGAGGTTGTACATGGTGGACTGAAGTCCCGACGGAACGCCGATACGGAGCATCCGGCGCGTTTCCAGTCCGTGAAACCGAATTTTCGCAAGAGTGATGCGGTAGGCTTCCTGCGTCCGGCACAGCTGCGCCAGGACCAGGACCGCGCTGAGAAGCTGGGAGAGCGCCGTCGCCAGCGCTACGCCGAACACGGCCATCCCCAGCCCCGCCACAAAGGTCAGATCCAGCACGATGTTGCAGACGCAGCAGGCAATGAGATAGTACAAAGGCCGCCGGGAGTCGCCCACGGCCCGGAGAATGCTGGAACCCATGTTGTACAGCATGACAAAAACCGTGCCGCAGAAATAGACCCGCAGATAGACAACGGAATCCGCCATGGTGTCGGCGGGGGTGTTCATGGCACGCAGGGCTGCCGGCGTGATCAGAATGCCGATCACCGTCAAAACAGCGCCCGCCGTCAGGCTGAAGGCCACGGCGGAATGGGAGGCCCGGGAGATGCTCTCCCGATCACCGGCTCCGAACAGCTGAGCGATGATGACGGTGGCACCGCCGGAGAGCGCTACAAAGAACCCGATGAACAGCGCGATGATCTGGGCGGCGCTTCCGCCCACTGCGGCCAGCGCTCCTGTCCCCACGAACTGGCCCACTACCACCGCGTCCACGGTGTTGTAAAGCTGCTGAAAGAGCGTCCCGACCGCGATGGGGAGGAAAAAGAGCAGCAGCTTTTTCCAGATGACGCCCTGTGTCAGATCATATTGATTTTCCAAAGATATACGATGCCCCTCCTGAAAGAAAATGTCCAGCTTCCGCAGCGGGCAGCACGCGGCCCCCGGTCGCGGGAAGCGCAAAAACAACGGCGGAATCAGCGGCCTGCGGAGCGGTCACAATTCCGTATACTTGGCGCTCCGGCCCCGCGCCTTTTCCACCGGATAGTGCTCCGCGTTCCGAAGCAGCTTGTCCCGCAGAATCTGATCCGGGTCCAGTCCGCAGGCGTCCGCCATAAGAAAGCAATAGCTCAGGACATCCGCCAGCTCCTCCTGAATCCGGCCGCGCTTGTCCGCGCACTCCAGATCGGCGCCGCTCCACTGGAACACCTCCAGCAGCTCGGCGGCCTCGAGGCTCAGGGAAATGGCCAGGTCCTTGGGCGTGTGGAACTGCTTCCAGTCCCGGTCGTCCCGGAACCGGAGAATCTCCGCAATCGTCTCGTCCCGGATCACGTCTGCTCCTCCTCCCGCGCCCGGACGGCCCAGCGCAGCTTTGCGGAGCGGGCCCGGGGATTTTGAAAGCACTCCTCTGCCGAGGGACGGATCACGTCCTCGGCGATCTCACTGTACACACCCTCCTGCCGGAAGTGGCGGAACGCCTGCTTCACCAGCCGGTCCTCGCCGGAGTGAAACGTCAGGATGGCCGCCCGGCCGCCGCCCGCCAAAACCGTGGGAAGCTTTTCAAGAAACGCATACAGAACCTCAAATTCGCTGTTTACGTCGATGCGCAGAGCCTGAAACGTTCGCTGGCAGGATTTTTTGATCTCATCCCGGCGGTCGGAAGCGGGAAGGGAAGACAGCGCGTCCCCAATCACCTGCGCCAGCTGCCGGGTGGTGTCGATCGACCCGCCCTGCCGGAGCGTGCGGGACACGGCCCGGGCGATCTCCCGGGCATGGGGCTCGTCCGCGTTTTCCACCAGCGCCTCCTCCAGCTCCTCCTCCGTCAGCTGCCGCAGCCGCTCCGCCGCGGTGACGCCCGCAGTGGGGTTCAGCCGCAGGTCCAGCGGCCCGTCGTATTTGAAGGAAAAACCGCGCTCCGGATTGTCGATCTGCATGGAGGAGACGCCCAGGTCCGCCAGCACAAAATCAAAACGCTGGCCCGGCGCCACCTGATCCACCTCGGCGAAGTTCATCTGGCGGATGGTCAGGATCTCCGGCCCGTATCCCAGCGCCTCCAGCCGTGAGCGGGTCTTTGCGGATTCAATGGGGTCCACGTCGGTAGCGTAGAGGCGGCCGCGTCCCTGAAGGCATTTGAGCATTTCCTGCGTGTGGCCGCCGTATCCCAGCGTCGCGTCCAGACCGATTTCACCCGGCTGAATCCGTAAAATATCCAGGATTTCCCGGACGCAGATGGGAATGTGCGTCCCGGCCGGGGTCTTTCCGGTCTGAAGAATATGCGCCACGTCCGCGGCGTATTTTTCCGGCTGGAGCTCCTTATACTTTTCCCCGTAGGCCTTGGGGTGCGTCCCCGCGTACCGGACGCGCCGCTTGTGCGGCTGTTTCTGCTCATCCATCCCGCCCGCTCCTCTCTTTTTGGCGCAAAAAAACGCGGCGCAGCCGCTTTGCAGTCTGTATCATAACATATAATCCGATAAAATAGAAGCCGTGTTTTTGCGCCGATTTCAAAAACGCGGCGCGGCAAAAACGGCCCCTCCGCTTTTGCCGGAGGGGCCGTAAAAGGGACGCTTAGAATTCGTCTTTCTTCCGGCCGGACAGGGTCACGTACAAAAGTCCCGCCAGAGAAGCGCACGCGCAGGCCGCGCTGAGGAACACCAGATCGCTGTCGCCGGTCTTGGGCGCATTCGCCTTGGGAGTTTCCTCCTCGGGAATCTCCGCGGTCGGGGTTTCGGGGATCTCAGCGGTCGGAGTGACCGTTTCGGGGATTTCCGCGGTGGGCGTCGGAGTCTCGGGAATCACGGCGGGAGGCGTATAGCCGCCGTCGTCACCGCCGTCGTTTCCACCGTCGTTTCCCCCAGAGGTGGTGCGGTAGTAATTCAGAGTCAGAACATTCTGCGCCGCGTCCAGAACCGCGGTCCCGGTCAGAGAAGACTTGCTGCTGTCCAGCGTGTAGGCGGTGCCGTTATAGGCCGCCCAGGCGTCCAGAGGAGAAACGGAGATCGCGCCGCCTACCGTGGCCGCTGTCGCGGACTGAAGCGCGACAGGGCTGGCGTTATCCTTCGTACCGTTGGTGAAGTAATTGCCGACGACCGTGTAGGAGGTGTCGGTCTGCTTCAGCTTCAGCCCCATTTCAAAGCCAACATTCATACACGCAGCGAAATTATTGGTCAACGGCCCGCTGATCGTGTAATAAATATAGTTGCTCACTTCTGTTTTTCCAGCAGCGAGTACGAAGCTGTCAAACACATCGTCTAACTCGCCATTGCCGATTGCTGCTCCATATTCCTGAGTGACGCCGGCGGTGGCTGCTGTGGAAACATTGGCGTAACTCAGGCCGGCAATAGAGTTGATCTTGGTGGCGCCGAACGTATTGCACACGTTGTAGAAGAAGTCGTATCCGGTTTCGGCCACTTCTTTATTGGTCTCTGTGATCATCTGAGCATATTCCGTAATACCGGAGGGAAAAGAATTGGCGTTGTAGATATTAGAAAGCTGTGTGTTGGTAAACTGATCCAGCCGGGTATTATGGGAGGAATATACTTTATTGTAGTAATCAATATAATACTTTCCCAGATCGGCAACACCGCCGGAGTATCCGGCAACTTTCAGGGCTGCGCTCAGATTCGTATCGGACAGGGATTCCAATGTCTTACAGCCCAGAGCTTTAAGCGCTGAATTGCAAATACGGTAAACAGAGCCGTAGGTGCAAATGGGTTTACCGGAATAGCTATACAGACCTTCCATCACGGCAGAGACAGGACCATAATAATTTTCCGCCTGGTCCAGATTCGTGTCTGTAATGGTCAGCGAGTTGTCAGCGTAAGCATAATTATGCGCCGAATGATTGATAAAGCGAACATTGAACATAACTCTCTGTCCCGGCATCATGGGCGTCAGGTCCGCCAGAACGAGATTCATGGCATCCATCAGATCAACGTCAATATTTCCGCTGTAATCCGCTGGAATCTCTACTGTCAGCGTGGCAACGTAGACTTTATTATTTTTGTTCAGGGACAAAACGGTCTCATCATTCTTCTGATCGATGGAGACTTTGATACCAGAGGACGTGGTGATGGACGCGGGAATGGAACTCATTGCCCACTTGGTTTTGGAATATAAGGGAACCTCTGATTTAATCATCGTCATTGCAACCACAACCGCCACAATATGGTATAATAAAAGAAAAAGCAATGGCGGTGCGGAATATGAAACAAGAAACATTTACAGACATCGAATACAGCTTCCGGAAAAAGAAAACCAAGCGAGAAGAGTTTCTGGAAACCATGGATGAAATCATCCCATGGGACGAATGGGTCAAGGTGATTGAACCGTACTATCCCGCAGGAAAGCGTGGCCGCCCGCCCATGGGAATCGAAAAGATGCTGCGGATGTATCTGCTTCAAATCTGGTTCAATCTGTCAGACCCGGCAACGGAAGATTCCATTTACGACAGCTATGCCATGCGTAAGTTTACCGGTATTGACTTTCTGAAAGAATCTGTACCGGATGAAACAACGCTGTGCAAGTTCCGCCATCTGCTGGAAGCCAACGAGTTGAACGAGCTGTTTTTTGAGGCAATCAACCGGGTCATGGTGCAGACCGGTCATATGATGAAGGGCGGCACTATTGTAGATGCAACCATTATCAATGCACCGAGCTCCACAAAGAATGCCGACAAAGCCCGTGATCCTGAGATGCACCAGACCAAAAAGGGGAATGAATGGCGCTTTGGAATGAAGTGCCACATCGGTGTGGATGCCGGCAGCGGACTGGTTCACACAATTACTGTCACCGCAGCCAATGAGCACGACATTACGCAGACTTCCGCATTGCTTCGGGACGATGATGAAGTAGTCTACGGCGACTCTGGGTATCTCGGTATTCAGAAACGCCCGGAGATTGCAAACGATGAGCATTATTCGAAGATCGACTTCCGAATCAACCGCCGTCCTGGTCGTCTGCCCCATGTTTCCGACAATGCAATTGACTGGGAACGTTATATTGAAAATCGTAAATCATCCGTTCGCTGCAAAGTAGAGCACGCATTCCGAATCATCAAATGTCAGTTCGGATACAGGAAAACGGTATATCGCGGATTGAAGAAAAACGAAAACCGTCTGTATGCCATGTTCGCCTGCGCCAATCTATACTCGCTTGCGATTGCCGGGCAAAGGCTCTCCAAAACGTGACAAGGGGAAAGTCTGCCCTTTTGGCAGAAAAGTAATAGAATCGAAGCTGAAATATGGCTTTGGCTGCCCCAAAAGTGCTTCCAGAAAGGAATGCGAAGATATTTTATGCAATACTCGTTTGAAACCTTTGATTATTCAGAGGTTCCTAAGGAACTGGTCAGCGTTTCAATTTCAGTTAAATCGCTATAATTGGTGACAAAGGCCTGCGCCGCCGCAGTCAGCGCATCATACGCAGCGCGGGCTGAACCGATGGCGGTGAGTTGAGCTTCCGTTTTGGTGGTGTGATCTTTGGAAATCGCGCTTCCGCCGCTTGATTCTTTAGCAAACAGCGCATTGATTTTGTCGATGACGGGCTGGGCCAGCGCCTTGTTGTAATCATCCAATGATGCCTGCGCGGTGTTTGCTTTGGCTTGCGCCTCGCTCAACGCAGTGCTCGCAGTATCAAGCGCGGCTTTCTCAGACAGTGCCGCGACTGCCGCGTTGTATTCTTCCTATGCGCTCGTCAGCTCGGCCTGAGCCTGAGCAACCGCGGATTCCTCGCTGGAGGTATCACTTCCTTCAGCGACTGCGGCCAATGCGGCCTGTGCTGCGTCCAAGTTGGCCTGCGCCGTGTCCAGCGCCGCTTTGCTGACGTTGGCCTTGGCGGCGTCATACGCGTCCTGAGCCTGCTTCAGATTGCTCTGTGCGGTGCTGAGTTCACTCTGCGCTGCCTCCAGCGCCGCAGTCAGGGTTTCCAGTGTCGCGGTGCTCGGCTGGACGGTATCCTCGTCCGCGGCGAACGCCGTCATGCTCACAGCCCCCGCGATCATGCTCAGGGCCAGGAGCAGCGCAAATACCTTTTGCATTCTCTTTCTTGCCATTTCTTCCGTTCTCCTTTCAGCATCCGAACGAAATCGTGACAGCCGGACGGACTTTGCAAACGCTTTAGTCTCCTGGCTTTGCGTCCCGGGGTTTCCCCAGCGGTTTGCCCTTTTCAACTTCGCTACTCTCCTTGAATAACGCAACTATATCATTGACCAGTGACAAAAAAGGTTACATTTTGATCCAACACATGCAAAAATTAAAAATAACTTGTCTAAAAAATTTTTTGCTTTTTTAGACAAGTTGCATAATCCCGCAAAGACCGCAGACCTCGCCAATATAGAATCCTCGCAGGATAACGGCCGGAACGCGCGCGGGGCGGAGGGATTGACGAACTGGAAATAATCTGGTAAACTTATATACAATTAAATACAAAGAACCGTCCATGCAATGCATAGAAGGGCTTTAAGTATTAACTGCTGCGAGGTATGCGATATGAAAGAAGCCGCTTCTATTTTTTTGCGCGCCGACATCGGAACAAAGGACGGATATAATTTGGCCCGCTGGGTGCGCAACGAGCACGTCACCCGCTATCTGAACGAGGGGGCCGCTGCGGCGCAGGAGGTCACGGAACTGCTGGAGAGTACGCCGGCATATATGCTGACCTATCATTTCAATCAGAGCGGGCCGTTTTACATGGTGTGCGACGGGGAGGACCGTTCCATCGGTTTTGTCAGGCTGTGCAGGCGGCCGGGCGGACGGTACGAGGTGGTGTATGCCATCGGCGAGGAACGGCTGTGGGGCAACGGGTTTGGCCGCCGGGCGCTGAGCCGGGCGCTGGACATCGCCTTCTGCGAAAAACGGGCCGAGGCCGTGGACGCCAGGATCGACCGGGAAAACGTCCGTTCCGTGCGGGCGGCCGTTCACTGCGGAATGCGGGAGGTGCGGGCCTGGGAGCGGCTCTCGGAGTATTCCCTCACGCGGGAGGGGTATTTGACCCGGGCTTTGGCCGGGGCAATGTCCGGCGGGCGAAAACAGTAGCGCGGTAGAGAGTCCCGCGGCGGAATCCCGGGGAAGTTTTCTTGAAAAGGCGATGCAGCGGAAAAATGAGCTTCAAGGCGGCGGCAGAGAAAATCTGCCGCCGCCTGTTTTGACGCAGAGGAGAAAATCCCGCGTCCGCCGGAAAAGCGTCATTGAACCGGTCTGAAGGCCGGCTTCCTCTTCTCAGGACATAGAAACGCTCCCTTCCCGGAAAACGGTGCCTTTTGCGGCACGGTTTCCCAAGAAGGGAGCGTTTCCGACTGACAGGTGTCTGTTCCGACGAGCGGAAATGCGGGGATTCGGGGCTCTCTCATATCGGACGCCCTCTCCCGCCCCCCCGCGGCGGGGGGGCCCGGGCGCGGGGAGTTGTGCGGGAACACGAAGACG